>Ga0209208_10000133_pt1 | contig 78128 bp, 62 predicted proteins | sample S1TSphfallax_3_FD_187694 | JGI IMG/M metagenome (GOLD analysis project Ga0209208, IMG submission 187694) | Host-associated microbial communities from peat moss isolated from Minnesota, USA - S1T2_Fd - Sphagnum fallax MG (SPAdes) (version 2) | ecosystem: Host-associated > Plants > Peat moss >... | reverse complement strand
GATGAATGGAATTGCACCAATTTGAACAATGGAATTGTGGGAATGGCATGAAGAGTTTGTGGAAATTATAAATGTTTGAAGCTCCCTCATTCCCAAGTTTTACAACTAAAAATAGGTTAGAGTAGACCTCACATTATTCTAAATCACAATGGATTTTATCAAACTTTGGAGTTCATAAAAAAAATGGGTTCAAAATATGGCTACTACTTTTGGAAATAAAATGTCGTGGCATCTCGAAACATGTGGGAACTACAACTCCATGATAGTTGATGCAAAACTATTTTGCAAAGTTTTTTTTTTTTTCCTAAAAATTATTCGAGTGAGTATCAAGTATTGAATTATATCAACTTTCTTCCAACACATGATGATGATGTAGCAGGCCAAACATGATCAATTCAACACATTGTTTTGAACTGTGTGAGATCCTAGAAGACATGCTTTGGTTCTAAGAATCAATGAGAGTCAAGACTTTACAAACAAGTTATACTACTACCCACATAATTTAACACTTTCTCCCATTTTGCATCATGTGAGTTCATTATTTTAGGACTAGGTGAATTGCACAACTTCCAAAACAATTGATTTCTTTTTCAACTAATTTTTTTCTATTTTTTGAAAAAATATTTTTTAAGAAACCCTGCTTCCAATATATGCCTTATATGAAATTCAAGATTAAGAAGGGGAAAAAGAGAGAGAGAGAGAGAGAGAGAATATTGGTTTTTTCAAATGGCAATTTTTCTTTCAAAATGGTGATTTTTTTTGTACAAAGGCCCACCCAAAATACCTAGGTCAAGCCAAACCAAACTAACTAACTATAGTGGTTGTGCATGTCACAACTGGTTCATTCATGATCACTTCTCCTTTCAATGATTCTTCCCAATGGGCTCTTGGGGGGTAAGGGGGGAAGAAGATCCAAAGTGGAAAAGGCCAATAAAAGTGAAACTTACTAGAACAACAACCACACCACCACAAACCTTTTTTATCTTGACATTTTTTGGGATTTTTTTTTAATTTTTTTTTAATTTAAAAAATCCATTCCATAAAACCCCAAGCCAAACAACCCACCTTGCTTTCATGGTTTTTTCCAAATACAAAATAATTGTGAAAAACCAAATAGGTAATGAGGGACCAGGGTCCAAGGATGGCCATGGATTTTGGGGTCTAATCTAGCTAGATCATTGTGATACCATGTCTGCATGTCAAGGTAATTATTTATCGCGGTAGGTCCCCCGCACCTAAGTAAAGGAGAAACTTTACTAGAAAAACCCCCATAACACCTCCCAACCCCACACCCACCCCACCTTTTCCGCCCGCCCCCATGCTTGATGGAGCAAATGGAAACATGACAAAGCGTGCTTTTATTTTGGGGATGGAAGCAATTTAGGTTTCTACTTTGAGGAGTGCCCCATGTTCCAAAAGTATTTGTGATCGACCAATCAAAAAGGCTCTTTCTAAGGAAATTTACGATGGTCAATTTAAATATTGAAAAAAAATTTAAGAACCAAACCCAAAACTCACTCGCTTGAGAACACTCCTTAGCTTTTAGTTTGGTTAGTTGGAATTGTTTAAAAGTGTGTGCATGGTGTGGGTGTAGCATGTTGTTCTTGTGCATAAGGTTTATTTGGAGCTTTACAATCGCTAAAGACAATATTTGTGTTTATTGAAAGCATGGATGGAATTAATGAAGAGACCCCTAATGTGAAGACAACCCTTTCTTGTAACTTGTCAAATGTTGATAGTGTAGACCAACAATGTGCAAAATGACTTATCACAAATTGATGATGTGCATCTTCAAGTTATAATATTTCAAGTTGTACAATGGAGAACCCACACAACAAGACCTTTCTTTGCTTTAAATGACAATTTACATTTTGACCTTATCAAGCCTCAAATGCAATATTTTGGCATTGATGTTGGATCCATGTTGCAAATCTTGTGAGTGGAGAATCTTAATTAAATTATCACGATAATAAAAATTCGATCAAATGATTTGCTTTTAAAATTGCACAAAACTAACAAACTTCAAGGATTGTATTAAAGTTTTTTTTAATCAAAGAAAATTATGAGTGATTGAAGAATATGAATATTTTGAAAAATTGAAACTGGATAAAGATTAAATAAGTCACCTTCACCAAACTACTTTTTTTCCTTTCCAAATAGCCCTCCTTTAAAATGATTATAATTATTATTTTTATCCATGTTGATGTTACAAGGTTGATTGTAGTTTATTATTATTATATGGAGTTCTAACAATGCAAATTGTTGATCAAGATGTAGCAAGCTTTTGTTTGTTTGTGCTTCTAAATGTTTTCATTGATGATCAAGCTTCAACAACCTTTTAGGTGTGTGGGGAATTTCTATGGATATTTAATTTTACAAACAATTTATGTATCAATGGGTAGAATTCTTTATAGAACTAAGGTTCAATTCCCTCGCAAGCTACTTAATTTCCAATGTTTGCATTTCGAATGTCTTTATTTTTACACAACTAGCATGTGAAATTTGTTATACACAACTTATATGCATATTTAGAATTTAATTTGAATTTGGAAACCTAAAAATACATAAATGGCAATGAATGAATTTTTTCCATGGATGCATAATTATTTTACAAGGAAAATTTTGAAATATCTATATGCATTTTGTTTTTTGTTTTTTTTAAATGCCTTATTCACATATTTCATACCCTCTTGACTAGTCTAATACATTATAATTGGCCAACATTATAAATTACCTCGTGTTGTGATAACCTTTCAATTTGATTGGAAAAACATGTTAAACACCATTATTCCATCACAACTTGCAAAGTATTGGGTTCATAGTTCATACCTTGGTTACTTGGATTCATAGAGACTTAATCCAAAATGTTTTATGTGGTTGGTGGGCACCTTATTTATCATAACTTTTTAATAAGCATTTCGAAAAACAAGGAGTGGGTGTTTTGTTTTTTGAAATGTTCACCTTCCTTTTCCTATGCATGGGAAATAAATAAATTTGAAACATTCTAATAAATCCTTCAGCAATAGGCTTTACCAAATTTGGGCCTATATTCAAGTTTGCCTTGCATGGGTCCATATTTTGGTACCTTGCAAATAAACAATCCCAATTTTAAAACACCTTTTATTCATATTATTGGGTGTTTTGAATTGGAAATGGTCAAATTGTGGGTATTTTTCACATTCAACGTTTTTGGCAACTTAAAACATGGGTGTTCAACCTCATAACATTAACATCTCCCATAGTTCAAAATTTTGAAACCCAAATCAAAGCAAGTCCATCCAAAACCACACAAAGTGTGGGATTAAATTTATTTTGCACTTGTGATCTAGCTAGCCCATCTCATTCTAAAAAGATCCAAACTACCATCATAAAGCTTGAAAGGTGTGCCTCTACACCTTAATTATAATATTTGATTTTGTATATATATATATATATATATATATATATATATATATATATATATAAATTTTTAAAACTCACCTAGTACTTTGAAATGCCCATTTGCCTAATTTTCATGTCACATTTGGGAACATATGTGGTCCAAGTTCTTTTAAGCTTTAATTTCAAATGGCACTCCTTAATGTGCCATTTTTTCCAAGCTTTTAACTTGTTTTTTTGATATTCAAGGTGTGATGTTCCTTAAACTACCTAGATTACACGTCCCACAATACTTAAGAGTTACAATGCTTGGGCCCTTTTCAACACAAGCCCACATTGTTGAAGTCCACTTTTAATTAACACTAATGACACAAAAGGCGAAAACTCATTGGCTTCATTTTAAGTTTGGCCTTTGCATGGCCTTAGTGTGCCCCATTAGAAAGTCTTTGACATTGTTTTGCTTTGAGGGTATGTTGACGCACCCTGAAACTCCTTGATGGATTCAATTGTGAGTCCGAAGGTGAAAACAACAGAAAGAGAAGGAGTTGCGGCACATTCCTTGGTTCACAAACTTTGAAGGTAGAGGGGCGTGATGGAATTTTGGGATGAGATTAGGACAAATGACAAGCAAGTTAATTATTCACACATATATGCACAAACCAAACAACAAGTTGGTTAGTGCATAGTTGGAGCACTTTTGGTGCAAGAACAAACCATAGGCAAACACAAACTTACAACACTCACCATGGCTCAAACTTAAGGGAAACCATCACCTTCCCCCTTATAGTTTTTTCCTTGCATGGCCACAAGGCCCACACCCAAATGTCATTTTGTTTCGAAACTCCCAAGTTGGAGTCCCAAAATACCCTAAATTGGGACTCCCACAACTTTGGAAGCCCATAATTTTGTGTGCAAGCCTCTTATTGAGGTGAGGTTTAAAGCAAAATTGTAGCCATCATCGAAAGCTTACCAATGGTATGTGGCATAGCACCTGCATGTAAGGAAATCATGATTATCAACTTTTAATGGTCGAGAATCGAATTGTCAATTTGACTCCTAACTTTTCATTTGACCATAATTTATGTTTTAAATACCCAAATGGGATATGCGAACCCATTTTAAACATTTACATTCCAAGATCTTTCCAATGATATAAGGAACATTTCAATTCAATGAGTTTTGATTCCTACAATCGCCCTCTGAAGGTTTGAAAGTCCATTGAGACTCCAACTCGCAAAATGGGAGTTCACTTGGGAGTGTGGGGGTTCATTCCTTCACACTTCCTTGCACTCCCAGACTTCATTCTTGGCCTGCAAGCTTTGTAACCCTTTGCCTTAATCACGAGCCCAAGGTTAGGGTTGCGACACATGTCACCTTCTTCCACTTTAAAAGATCAATGTTTTCATTGATTTTACCTCTATGATTTCAACTTGAACACAACCACAAGTGCGTTTAAGACTCATTATTCCTTCACTTTGGTCCACCCATTTGTATTGATTTGTATTATTTTTTAACACAAAAGAAATTAAAGGCAAGTTGTATACCCTTTTTGTGCCTACCTTTTGTAACCCCTTTTCTTAACTCCTTTCATGACAACTTCCTACCAAACTTCTTTTCATGCTTTCATACACATTAACTCCATTTTCAAGTTCCATAGGATAACCCTAGTCACCATTATGGGCTTACTTTTGGTAAAGGTTACAAATGTGCCAATAAATAATGTTGAACTAGGTTTTATAGTTCAAACCTCCTTCACCCTTTCAATACATGGTTCATCATTGCATGTATGGGGTTGGAGCCCCATTCAAAGGAATGCATGTTACAATGATGTGCACCACTATCTTATTTCCCACCCAATTAGCAAACCCTCAAGAAGTTTTTATTTACAAGTTCATTTCTTGTCCATTAGTTGCCACTGTCCCATCTCACTTTCCATTTCATCTTTCTAATTTCACACACAAGCTATAATTTTTTTCATTTTTTTGTTTGAACACATCTCTTCCATTTTTAAAGGTTGATGTTTTTAATTAGGTCAACATTTCAATACATTAAGGATTATATCTCCTTTTTAACATATTCTCCCATAGGATGTGTTTTCTTGATGCCAAGTTTATTCCTTTATAGTTTAAACTTGTTCAGAATTTCACCTACCCAATGTTTTCTTTAAGTTCAAGAGCCTAGAAGAGAAGTCAAAGGCATACGTCTAAAGGTTAAACCCTTAAAACTTGGGTATGGGTACAAAAAACCATTAATATTGTTATATAAATACATCAAACATAATTAATTTTAATGTAATTTGACACTTTAAAACATTTAAAATAAACCACTAGTTGTGCTTATAGTGGGTCATTTTACTATACTTGCATTCATTTCCAATGCGGTCTTATGACATAATTTAATTCCAAACCATTTTCGTATGAGCATGCAAGTTCTTCTCACCTTTGTTCATGACTTCATTTCCATAGAACCAACCTTCACCCAACCCATTATAATAATGTTACATTTGAGGTATTATATTCCAACTTTCAAGTTCTTTCAATGCATTACATTGTTAAAACACTTGGTTTGAATTCGCCCCATTGAACCCCATCAAGTCTAGTGGTCACACTAATCCCCAAGATTAATGCCTACTTAGATTATCGAGGTTATACTCTTTTGACCCAATTCATATGGTTGTTTGTTTAAGCTTAAGAAGGCAAGTTTATAGTCAACTTAAATCTAGTTTAAGAGATGTACATACCTTTCTTTACATTTTAAAAGAATAACATTGTGTTTCATTACACCTCAAGAAAAAACAAGTTGTTCCTTCTTTTAAAGTTAGCTCCATAAGGAATTTATTTCCATTATCCAAATGGCATGCAAAAAAAAAGGCGCAACTTTTTTTAATAATAAAATTACTTAAATGTAGATAGGTTGTTTATAATTCAATTGGATACATAAAATATACATAGTATATTATATAATTTAACAAAAATATTCAAAATATGCCATTATTTCATAACAAACAAAAAAATACCCTTTTATTTCAAGTGTTTCCTAAAATATCCTAGTAGTGACTTCCTAAAGGTTGGCTTTCTTTTGTCCAACCTAAAAGGTTAAACCAACATCAACATGATGACATCACTTCCCCATTTTTGAAGCAAGTATCAAGGTCATAAGGTTACTTTTCTTATGATTCATTTGCATTCAGTTCAAAATAAATTACTTCAACCTTTCATATTCATGAAACTACTAATGTTGTAATACATAGCACAAGCATGTGCATAACATTCCAATTATAGTTCATCCAATGTCAACTTATGACCAAATCATGGCTCACTCACCATCATGCATGTCCTCATTCAAGGACATAATGTTTCACTTGCATGATCCATTCACATGTGACCACCAATGAATGTCTTAATGTGCATTTGTTCATGTTCAAGCAACCCATTTACAAGCTGATAATTTCTTATTGCCATTTGCTTTGCATTCTGATTTATTTGCTTAATGTTACTTCCATTATGGGTTTACATTGTCCCACATATAGGTTCTCCCCTTTTTTGTTTCCTTTAATGCAACTTAGCGCTTTGGCATACCCCCTAACTCATGCAATGAATTTAGACTTGGATACCCAATTTACACCATTATCATTTGATATAAAATTTGTGTCTTGGTGGAATGTTAAAGACACTTTTAACAAACTTGTGGTTTCACTTGCCTTCAAGCAGTTTTTGATTACAAGTTCATTTCCTAATCAAGTGACCCAATATGACTTGCCTATCCTTAAGGTCAATGACTATGGTTACCCACCTTTTTCATCATAGAATGGACCTTGCATTACATTTTAAGCCATTTTTTGCCTTAAGAATTTCACTTCCAAAACAAGACAAATGTACAACACATTTGCATCCTCAACCACAATCCAATTTTGCTTCAAGTTGTTTTCAAAATGTGGTGTGAAGTTTAGAAACTTCCACACCCAGGTGTGGTTTGCAAGTGCATGCCATCCATTCTTCCTAAGCCTTGTCCATTGTCCATTCTACATTTATAACTTTTTCATCCCCTTCTTTTTACAGGGAGGTTCCCAAGTTCTTTTGGTTATGTTGTAAACCATAAATGAACCAATTCCATGAATTTTACCAACTTAAGGGGATGATCGATTCCTCGTAAATCATTGTTGGAATTGCCAAACCCCATTTGGCTCATTTTTCCTTTCTTATTTTTGGGTGAATTACAATTTCATCCCAACAATTATACATTTTAGAAATTTATTTTCCTTTGTGCCAATATTTTTTCGCCTTAATTCATGCAAAACTTACTTTTTTCAACTTTTGAAACACTTAAATTAAGTTGGAATATTTGAAGTGATATTTTCACTCACATACAAATTTAAATTCTTTTAAACCTTTTAATTCATATTTCCACATGTTTGTAACTTTTCATTCAAGTTTCACAATAAGTTAGAATGAGTTCTAAAAGAAACCTTTGAAAAATCAAGTTGAAATAAACATGCCGAAAGTGAATGAAATGGAATTTTTTTGCAAATTTTATTTTTAAAATGAGTTTGAAAATTCCAATAGAACTTTGGCCCAATTTTTTTGCTTTTTCATTAGTTTTTTTTTTCCCTCCCTAAAATTCATCCCAATTTGTTTGGTTTAATTCCTTTTGCTAGAGAAACTAATTTTGGATATACCTTTTATAAAATTGCACAACCCACAAATCTACTTAAACAACAAACTACCAAGTCTAACTACAATTATATTCAAAGCCACCTACAAACTTCACGAGGTAAAGGGTTTTTTGAAGGTCTAAGGTTAACTTGTTGCCTATCCAATTACACTTGGAAAAATCCATGGTGATTTTGCAACCTTTTCCCTTTTCACATGAAACATTCCTCTTGCACCTATCTTAATGTGGCTTTTATTTCACCTTGTTCATTGCACTCCAATGAATTTGCCATCGTTCATAGTAATCACCCGTTAAACAACATAGGTCATCTCTTCCAAAGACAATCCTTAATCATGTGACCCAACATGTCACACTTAAAATAATTGGTATTGGTGAAGACCTTGGATTTGTTTTTGAATTAGGGCGGGGTGCCTCACTTTCATGAGATGTCTCTTCCATTTGTGATTGTTTCTTTGGGCCTTCCTCTTATGGTCAACTGCTTTAGTTCCCACCAATTTTTCTTGCACACAAGTTCATATATCCTAAACACTTGTGAACCCAATGAATTTGTTGCAAGTCATGGGCACCTCCTTGTGTTGAAAGATTGTGTTCCATGCCCAAGATTGCAACCCATGGAAAAATGCCACCTTCTTGGCATACTTTTCATTTAACAAACATGCAATTTAACCCCACATTAAATTGTTTGACATACCGCACCATCAATCCATGGCATTTCCCTTATTTCAAGTCCATTAGGGAAATTCCTTCCTTCAAGGTTAAGCTACTCAAAATATATCTTTCTTTCACCATCATCTTGAAGTCCTTCTAGCTATTGAATGCAAGATAATAAACCTTCCTCATTGTTCTATGGCTCACCATTATAAAACATGGCCTCATAGAAAGGTTAGTGCCACCTAAAGACGATCCACATCTTGGAAGACACCATGAGATTCAAAATGCATCTCTAATTGCAAGATCCATTGTTTTGTTCCACCTTCAAACATTTGGTCTACATTGAAAGATTTTCATATATCATTTGAAGCATTGTCATCACATTTGCCTTCTTGACATCCTCTTCCAAATGTTTATAAATGGTGTGATCCTTATTCACATGATCATCCTATGACTTGTTAGAGTTGATCCATCGTTGTCCCACATGTGTTGGCATTTTCAATAGTTGGGACATCATGAATAAAATAACATTTAATTTAATCAAATTGAAAGTGTTGTCTTAAGCTTGTTGTTAAAAGTCCAACCAATTCCTTAGCACTACCACAAGTTAGTTGTGAGGTGTTGACAAGGACCACTATGATCATTCAACACAAGGTTTCACATTTTTTATTTCATTAAACTTGGGGTTCGTTTCCACCTTGACACAAGCCTCCTTAGTTTTTCTACCGCATTGTAATTTAGGTCCCTTGGGTACCTTAGGGGCACATTTCTTGGGAGATTTACCTTCTTTCACCCCTTTGGCCAACCCAAGAATCATGTTGAAAAACACAATTAACCTTTATTTCCAACACTACTTTTAATTTTGGTTCACACTTTGTACCAATGTTTCAAGAGACCATCTATAATATCAGTTGACATTTTTTTCCTCCAAGCTCCTAATGTGTTTGTTCAATATTCAAGGCATGACACTCCTTAGAATACTGAGACTACACATCCCACAACACAACCTTAAAAATTTAATACATTCCCAACCAACATGAAGGACGTGACATTCCAATAACCTAGATGAATAGATCAAGGTGGACTTCCCCTTATGTCCAAGGTCCTTAAGGGGAAGTCGACTTTGGTCAAAATCCCCTTGATCCTAGCACATGGCCAAAGCTCAAACTTTAAACCTTTTGTGGCACATCTCACATCAACTCAATGCTTTGAGCTTTTCATGGGCCAACAATACTTTTCCGAGCCACTTTCCCATGCCTTTGCATTGACCCTTACCTTGGCCAATTCACTTAGGACTTACAATGCCCTAGACCCCTTGCTACTAACGGGGCTCACATTTCTTTTAAGTGCACTTTCAACAAACACTAATGGATACCAAGGGTTATACATCCTTGGCCTCAATGCAGGCTCAGCCTCCACATTGGCACACCAAGGAGTTCTCCATGCTACCTTACCTTGAAGGGGCATCTCATCTCACTCCTCTCCTATACAAAATGTGTACATTAAAAAAAGTTAATCAAATTAAATTGTATTCAGTGTGTTTGGAGGACCATTTTAGGAGAGAGAACATTTCCATTTTCATCCTCTCCCATGTGTTTTTTTTTCCCTTAAAAAAAAAAGAGACTGATTGCAACAAAAAGGCACACTCTCTCTATCATGAAAGTGTTATCATGCATGCCACCCTTCCCCCACATGCCTTTTCCCCACCAATGGATGAGCACCAGGAGTGAGCTTCCCTCTTATCCAGCTCTCCTAGTGTTGCCTCAAAAAACAACTCTCCCCCCTCTCAGCCACCAACCAAAGAGCATTGAAATTCAAGTACATACCTTGTTATTATTATTGTTGTTGTACCAAGGCCCCCTTCCTTCCATATCCATCCACTTTTGGATAAGCTTTGAAGTCAGTAGTAGTAGTAGTAGTACATAGTAGTAGTGTGTCCTGTGAAAAGGATAAGTATTGGGAATCAAAAGTGAAGATACCAGTTCCCTCTCTGGAACCATGCCATTAGCATACTAGACTTTTTTTAACAAAGGCAGCTCACCTTAGTTGACTGGTGCAATCTGCAATACTAAGTTGGAAGGGGGGTGGGGGGGGAGGGGGGCCTTGTTCCCATCATAGTACTTCTTGAACTGGTTTGGGTGTCCTATTCTAGTACTCACTCTTTTGGGGGCTTTTTCCCCCTTACATGGGACTGGTGACCATCATTATTTGCTTTTGGTACCACTTTTTGGTTTTGCCAGTTCTCTTTCTCATGTGAATCAACAGTGGGTAAGGGAACTAATTAGGGAACATTGGGAACATTGAGAACTAAGGGGAATAGCAATGGTTGGTTGGTTGGTTATGCTCTAGAACAAGCCCTTATAGACCTCAGCATTTTACCAGTTGACGGAATGGCTTCTCACCCTACTAGGCTCACCGTGTGTTCGTAAAACAAGGCTTGGTAGACCTCAGCATTTTAACACTGACGGAATGGCATCTACTCTCTGGACAACAACAAGTTCATATTATTATTTTGTTGGTTCCTGGAGATATTTCTCCTAGTAGGTATGTTGGCCTAGTGATGAAGGTAAATTTAAAATGAATAAATGACTAGCCCACAAAAGCAAGCTAGCTAGCTAGTAGGCAAAGGAAACTAGAAATGAATGAAAACTCCTTTTTTGCCAATCAATTAGCTTTTATCTGCACTTTTAACAAACCAAATGATAACACTAGTTATACATACATACACACCACACCTTCAACCCTATAATAATAGTCTCTGCAAGACTGCACCCCCCAAAAAAAAATCTCATAGGCAAATACTTATTAGGTTTTCTCATAATAGAAGTATAAGGGACTGATCCTCCTCCTTCTCCCAAGAAGATTCAAAAGCCAGTGATCAATGAATGACCCACCCTACCCCCCTACCCTACTACAACAACAACAACTACTACTATTACTACTACTACTAGAGAGAGAGAGAGAGAGAGAGAGAGTAGTCTTCCGAATCTTTGTCCTACAACTGTTCCCCTGGAATAAAATCATATCCCAATCCTTAGCTTGTAACTTGAGTAAGAGTCAACAACCAACTAGGTCTGTATGTACCTAACAAGAATTGTAGGTGTGACAATATTTTGTACCACAACTTTGTTTTAAAAAAAAAGAATAAGAGCTAGTCTTATATATATATATATATATAATGCTAATCCCCACATCTACTTCTTCCCTTCTAACACAACTAGTGGGTGCCCGTGGCTGAAGGCCACTGTGAAGTCCCCCGTGGGTGCCCGTGACCTTCGGCCAGTCCAGCCACCCCGAACGCTTAGTGCTTTCATGTTTGGATTTGTAGCCAGGTTTGGCTAAATCCTCCTTCAGAGAATTGCCCACTTTTTCCACATCTTCGTACAGATGATGGCCATTTTGGCTACAAAGTTACTGATTTAAATAACAAATACATACATATTATTGGATTGTAGATAATTATAGTAGTTAGTGTAGTATATTTAAAATGTGTAACAAAGAGGGAACGCAGTGGGAGTGTGGCTGAGAGGAACGGAAGAGAGAAAGGGAGGGTAATTGAGCGAATGGGGAAAGAGGGAGGGAGCCAAAACCAAAGTAGGTAGGTTTTTGGGCGTGTTACACAAAGTGATCGGCTGTGTGTAACAAAGTGCCACTCAAAAGTACCATTTTGGAGGACCATGAGCGGAAATTTTGGTACTCCCAGGCCCCAGCCACTCCCACTCTCCCAGGCCCCTGTCCACAAAGTTACTGAGTGGAGGACCATTCAAAAGTACCATTTTTTTGGAGGACTGAGCGGAATTATAATATAGAAGGGATTATAAGGTGGGGTTGAGTTCTCAATTTTGGGGGGGGCGGGGGGGGGTGTGGAAACTCAATTTGGAAATTGCCTCGGGATTCAATTTTTTTAAGCACACGAAAAATTCCTCCATAATACTTGATTTTTAAAATTCCTTTTTGGGGGTATTTGACGTGGGCATTCCGACACCAATGTGGAAGATAAAGGAAGCCCATGAGTTAGGTTAGATAGGGGAAGTAAAGAAATTTCTTGGAATTTAAAGTTATTTATACAATAATACTTTTCCCACATTTTGAGAAGGAGATATATATATATATATATATGAACCACCCATTATGTTGGGCACAAATTAGACCTAGTAGCCCTAGTAGCCTACAATATCTCAAAGGGATTGTCCTTTCACCTACTTGAGTGGTCCATAAGTATGTATCGGAACCACTTTTGTTCTCCTCCTTCCTTTTTTTGGGGGGCAATTGCTTTCAATATCCATTCTAATGATGTGCGGATGCAAACAACCTAGCCACAACACACTCCCCCACTTGCCAACACCTATGGACCTTACATTCAATGTTGTGAAGGTTTTGCCCATGGACTACATGGTTGTCATATGTATGTATGTATGAATTGAGCTGACAATTTGATGGGTGTTGGGGAAAACACCTTTGGTGACTTGTTTAATGAATTAATTTTCTGAAAATTTCAAAAAATTGAATAAAATTTGGACCATACATATTTGGGTGATATCACTTAGTTATTTGTTTGACAATTTTAATAAATCTCTCAAAGTGATTAAATCAAATCAATTTACTCAAAAAAACCCACAGCCCAAAACATCCATACCATATAATGCAATGAGCAATCGACCGTGCTTGAAATAGAGAGAAAGAAAAGAAAAAAACCCCAAAAACCATGAACCCACAACATAGTAGATGTTAGTGTGATCCATATTAATTAGTTGCGGGGAGCCTTCCAATTTCAGAATGTTTGTTGGCAATGAGCTTCTTTGATTGGGTCCATCACAAAATAGTTCCGAGACTTTGGAGACTCTCCAATATACAAGTATTATATTCACTCCAAAACATAAAATTGTACAACAATGGTCGCAATATTTGCCCACCTATGCAGGTTCCAGGAGCACAACTTTGGGCAAAGCATATGAGACAAAGTGAGGTGCTATTGGGAAAATATTAAGGAACACATTGGGAACATGATGGAAACTTGGTGGGAACAGTTTTAGGAACAACAAAAGTCCAAAAGATCCAAAGTCTGTCTCGGGGGAAAGTAAGTAAGTAAGTAAGTAAGTTACTTAGTGACTTACTACTTACATGGCCGCAGCGGGCCGGGTGCCTCTTTACATGCGCCTGACATGCGACCCGCACCCGGGTGGTGCGTGCCTGGTCATGCGTCCAATGCCCGTGCTCGCACCGGCCGGTTTTGCTGAGCCTACGATTGCGACCGGGTCGATGAAACCGGGCGCCATTTGGATGTAGGAAATGCTGTGCAGCCCGGCTTCCTCCGACCCACTGAAGCTTTTGCGAGCCAGCGAGAGAGAGAGAGAGAGAGAGAGCGCGCGAGAATCCAAGATCAGAACAGATATTTGATCAGGACGAAATACTAACCTCTGTTGTTGCAGAAAAAAGAGAAAAGGGTGAGAGCAAAGCTGAAGCAAAGGTGCCGATCTGTTTTTCATCTTCTTTTCCTTTTCTGTTTTGTTTTTTTTTTGGTTTTGGTTTGCTGGTGGACTGTTTTTCTCGATATCTTTTCTTTTCTTTCTTTAGTCGGACGGAGACGGAAACAGAAAAAGAGGCAATTCATTCAGGGATCCACTTCTCGGGCTTCTTCTTCTTCTTCTTCTCCTCTTCCTCCTCCTCCTCTTCTTTTCGCTTGCTGTTGTGATAAGATGCGTGCGTCTTGGAGATACCGTTAGACTCTTTCTTTCCTTTGTGTGTCTCCAGAGTAGGTTGCTGTTTTTATTGGCCCTCCTTCCTCGAAGGTTTGTCTTTTGTTGTGTTTTTGCTTCTGTGTGCGGTTCTTTCGTTCTTTCTCCGAGATAATCCAGTCTAGTGGAGATCTGTGGATTGGTCTTCTTTCTTCTCTAGAGTTTTTTTGCTGGACGGTTTGTGTGTGGTGTTGGAGTAATAGGAGTTGTAGTAGTAGAGTCTGTTGTTGTTGTTATTGTTGGAGTATTTGGATTGAGGAAGAAGCTTGAAGGATTTTCCTAGGCCTTTGTGGATTTGGGGATCAATCTCGAAGGATTTTTCCTCCTCCTTGGTAAGTCGTTGTTTGGCATCATTCATTACGCTGTTGTTGCAACAAGAACCTCAGCCTCCTGCTAGGCTTTTGAGGGGTTTGACAGCAGTGGTCGCTCCCTTTGTATCTATCTGCTTACTTGTTTGCTTTTCCCCCCTCTCTTTCTCTCCTTCCTCTTCCCCTTTCTTAGGACATCATGCAACTCTGGTAACCCCAGGTTCTTTAATCTATCTTTTTTTTTGGTTCTGTGTTTGCAGTGGTACCTGAAAAAGCAGGCAGAGGTTCTTCCTTGGGTCACTCTGGCAGCCCTAGAGAGCGAGGAGATGGCTCGCGGGTGCTCCCACTGTGGTCATAATGGCCATAATTCTAGGACATGCCCAGATCGAGGAGTGAGGCTATTCGGCGTCAGACTCACAGATGGTGTCATGAGGAAGAGTGTTAGTATGAGTAACCTTAGCCACTATGCCAGCGTTGTTGCCAACCCTCCATCACCTCCGGAGCATTCAGGATCTGGAGCCACACCGGATGGCTATGTCTCTGATGGTCTTGTGCAGACATCCAACAATGCAAGAGAGAGGAAAAAAGGTATGTATGCAGACTTCTTCTTCTTCTTCTCCCCTTGTATTTCCTGAGCAACCGACTGATCAACTGACCCACCCACCCACCCACCACTGTTGCTGAAATTCTTGGAACCTGGAGATTGAATTGAAGGTCTTGATAGTAGTAATCACTGTATGTTCTATTTGTACTTCTATTGTGGGAGTTTCAGAAGCATTTTCTGCTTCATGAATAGGTTCTTGGATGTGTACTTTCAGACCTTGTGCTATGAATAAACAAATGAATAACTTTCAGACAAGAGAAGTCAAGAATTGAAGGCGAATTCAGACATGAAGAACATCTTGAGGCTTGCTTTCCATGGTGACCACTCATCTGCTCTATACCTTGAAAGCAATTGACTGGGGATCTCTCTGAGATCTCTCAAATCCATCTTCCAAAGTTTGGAACATGGAAGTGAAGGAACGTTGTGTGGCAAGAGTAGAATCTAAGGCTTTTAGCTTGCTCGAAACAGCAGGATCTGCAAAACAAACATCACATCTCATGATGCTGTCGGTGTGAAGGCCAACATCATGACTGAGTTTTCTTCCTGTTGCTTCTGGAGATGTAACTGAAACTCACAACACAGATTTTGTGTCATGGTTGCCCCAAAATTTGGGGCAGATTGTTTAACATACTTATCTACACCCTATTTAGGAGCTGCTGAAGTCAGTGGGTAGTCATGGCAGTTCATCACTGCTATTGGCAAATGAAGATGGCAGTCTGACACTACTCTCACAAAGTTGTTACTGTGCTCATTGTTGGTTCACCTTCAAATTGTTGTTCTGGAGGTATCACTGCTTTTTCATAGGTGTGAAGCACACCCTTGTGCCACTTAAGTAACAGTGAAGATCATTTGGAATGCATACAATAGCACTGATCCATAGGTAATCAAAAGCTGAATGAATTGCTACAATGTTATGTGGGGGATAGGAAATAAGGAATTATAGCATGCCTTGTAGGTTTGGCTCCATAAATGGAAAGGGTTCTCATTTGAGATTTCCATTCCTCTTTGCCCATTGACTGGGTTTCTAGGAGTTGTTAAATTCCTAAAGGGTTGTTAAAAAGTGTTTATCTTTATTAGCAGCAAGTGAAAGTAGCCATCTGCTTCAGAGAAAATGCTTTACATTGCCCTTTATGTATTGGGTTGAGTGAGATTACTTTTCCCCCCTGTTGGTGGTCTTGATACTAGACATTTCATATTGTGACAAATGTCAAAAGGTCAAAAGTCTGTGATCAAAAGGTCACATCAGTCTTGTTTGGCTTTGCAGCCATGTAGTGTTTGACCCCTCAGTTGTCCTTGCCAAGAAAAGCTTTACTACTCTGAAAAAACTCATGCCAATTTCTGTTGTTTAGGTAGTTTATTCGGTTATTTGTTTCTCATCCAGTCTCAGCTGCTGTTGAATTGATGCAAACCTTAGATTGGATCAGTTCTTAATGTTGAGCTCAGGAAGTGTAAGTGTACAAAGTTTCATGTCAGCACTGTCACCTAAATCCCATTTGTTTGTTGGACCAGGTGTACCATGGACAGAGGAAGAGCATAGACTGTTCCTGCTGGGGCTTCAGAAGCTGGGGAAAGGAGATTGGAGGGGCATCTCTAGGAATTTTGTGCAAACAAGAACTCCGACACAGGTGGCAAGCCATGCCCAGAAATACTTCATCAGGCAAAGCAATCTGAACAAGCGGAAAAGACGATCAAGTCTATTTGACATCATCTCAGAAACAGTATGTCCTTTCCAAATGGTTTCTATGTATTCCCATCAATTTTAGTCCCTATCGTAGTTGTGATGGCATTTAATGCAGGGTAGGATTCAACAGCTTTGTCAAGTTGGAACTCTGTTTCTGGATGTGGAAGGGAGTGTGCATGTGAGGGAATTGCTCCCAGATCCTTGTTTTGTGATGCTATCTGTTTTGATGTGCTCTCTTGAGCTAATTTGCTTGGTGTTCTAATTCTCAGACTCATTGGGGGAACTCCTCCCTCTAACATTTATCATGTTTTCCCTTGGTTCCTACCAGCATATCTGGACATTGTGGTGAGGAAAAGTGTTGCTCAGTGAGTGAGATGAATGTCAAAATGTGCCTTATCTCTGTGTACATCTGATATAATGTCTGTGAGGATAATGATACAAGAGGGCTTTATTAACAGATTAGGGCATGTCTGAGAACCATTTATTGTACTTTTCTCACAGGGTCCATCCCCAATGGTTGAAGAGCCAATTCCAAATTCAGCCTCTGATATGGCAGCTCCTCTTCCACAACTAAGCCTAGGGCCAAGCTCAATGTTTGCCCCAGGGCTATACTATGATACACAGGGCTTTGGAATCTCAGTAAGACCCTTTGGTTTACCAACTCACATGGAAGGTGTACCAACTCACATGGAGGCGACAGTGGCTGTTCCTATGATGTCTTTGGGAAATGGGCTACTAGGAGCATCAACTGAACAGTCATCTAGTGGAGTGGGGTTGGCCTTCAGTTCCGACACTGCACGACCTGTGCTTCAACGACCAGTTGCTCTTCCTTCCTCTGGAGCGGTGCCTCCAAATGGTCCTCTAGGAATTTCAAACCTCCCATATGCAATCCCCATGTGGTCAGGTGTAAGCAGCCAGGCTTACAGTAGACCTGCAAATTCACCTTCCTTGAACTCCAAGGTTGTCAGGCCAACGGCATCAATCCCCACTGCACCTGTGAAGATTGATGAGGCAAAGGAGGTGTCTCAGTTGAGTTTGGGATTGTCACCTCCAGAGCCATCACAGCTGACTTTGAAGCTTTTAGACCCACCCTCAAGACACTCATCTGCTTTCCATGTCAACTCATCTTTCAGCTCTAGCAGCATTAGTTCAAGTAGCAATGCCATCAGCGTTGTGTGAGGATAGTCGGGAAGATTGAGATATTGTTCAGGGCAGGCAAAACAGCCAGTCTCAAAAAAGTGAACTCTGAGTTGAGTGTGGGTGAATTCATCCTGGAAAGCAAAAAAGGAGGTTGGGGGTCTGGTTTTTTCTGTAGACTAAATTTTTTATGTACATAGCTATGTTTTATGTGTGTGTCACTGGCTAGGCAGTTTGCAGGTTGTAAACTACAAATCAAAAGAAGGGTGTGCTGAGGATTGGGATTACTGAAAGTCTCTAGGGATCCTCAATGTTAACCCACAAAGCTTTCAAGGCGGGAACTGTTTCGACTCTTTTGTTAGACTGCACATTTGAAGTCCGTGGCATGCCTACCACTTACAGTCATATTTGTTTGGCAGTGAGTCTCCTGTATGGAGGGGCTCTGTACCCCCACTATTGTTTGAAGCAATGAATGAGTGACTGAATTGTTTTCAAAGATGGAAGGGTCTCTGTTCTTGGAATCTTTTGTTGAGCTTATTTCTAAGCTTACTTTTTCTATCATATTCTAGAATTAGATGTAACTTATTTCTTTAATTTGCTTTTGTATCTTCTAGCAGTACATGTTCATTATCTGTAATCCAGAATGGCCTCCAGAAATCAGGGCTTCTTTTTGAGAGTCAGGTTCCCTTCTAGGCAGGTCTTTTCAGCAGTAGAAATTCCATGCACCATGACTCCTAATACTGAGGCTGCTTGCCCTATGAGTAGTGTTCATCCTTGTGGTTGGCAGTGCTGTGCTATGTAATGGTAACTGGAAAGTTTTATACCTGGTTTTGAAGGAATAGAAAGATGGCATTCTCAGTTAAATGCTTCACCCCAGAGGTATTGAGATTCCTGATGGAGTTTAGGGTTTTGTATGGGGAAGAGCTTTGTTGATGTTCAAGATCTTTAGAAATATGAGTGAATATAATCATGAATGTGGTGGCTGAGAGTCTCATTGGAAGTTTGTGATTTGAGATGTGGTGATGCTTGATTGATGGTGGATGTTTCCATTGGGAGTGAATCCACATGGGTTGTGAAATTATTCAAAGATAGGATGTTTTCCTCCATGTGTCCTGTGAAAATGCAGCGACTGCAGCTTTCCAGCTTGATGCATGGAAGATGAAATTTCTTTTAGTTATTGGTTTCTTCTTTCTATCTACCTACGCATTCATCATACTTGTGTGTCAACCAATGTAGTAAGCTTGAATATGCACTTTCATTTTGACAAAGGTGTTTATCCGCAGTGAGTATGAATTTGATTCTACCCCTTGAAGTGGTGTTGCATAGGAGGTCATTGGCACTAAGGCCACTTCTGGACTTACATTTGGAACTTTGTACTTTTTATTCTATGGAAATGAACATGTGTGTTAACTTGAGGACTGATATGATGAAGTTTGAGTTGAATGTCCATGAGATCATGTTGTAGTTTGCTTCCATAATATGAATTGTGAAATTTGTGAATTGAGGTATTGTTTTAGCTTGTGTTAACTACTACTGTTGCAGGGGTGCGAATGTTTTGTCATTGAACATTTTTTTGTAATTTGTAATGTTTAGGAAAATGTCATGCAATGTGATTGTTGAATCTTTTAAGAGTGGTGTAGAATGTGATTTAAAAACTAACAATTAGGTAGGAAATTTGGTTGTCATGTCCCAAGGTGGGCCAAAATATTGGATTCCAGCATGATCCTTCATGTTGGAAAGCATATAACTTAGTTTGTAGATGAAGTAGCATTATAGAATTCGGATTGAATCCATACTAGAGTTATGTGTGTGCGAAACACATATGCATAAATCAGCATGTATCATGTATGTAGTGAAAATGTTGAAATAAAATCAAGCATGAACAGATATCTTGTACAGCTCTCAATAATTGTTCAGCTGGTTTGATTTTACTCCCTCATAGATTGGGATTAAGTGCAGGTTTGCTACTCTACCTGTTCACACAGAGTATATTTGTGAGGAAGTTACACCAAGAAAGATATTAACATTTTTATAGATTATGTGCATGAATATAGAAGGAAGTAATGACTTGGGTGAGGAAGCATTGGTGGTGAGGGTAGAAGCAATCCCAAGAAGGTTGGTACAAACTACAAACCAGTGTTGGGTGGGCAGGTGCAGGGCAACACCCAAGGAGCAGGCAAGGTATTCCAAGAATAAGCATGCCCCAAGGTGGAGCCAAGGGGTACTTATTTTGGGAATGCCCTGCTCCAAGGACATTCATTAGCTAGCATAAAGCACCAGGCAGAAATTTTTGAACTTCCTTTTCCCCCATGATACCTAGCAGGTACCCTCCAGGTATCAAAGGAAAACACGCAAAAACAATGCAGGGCATGCATTTTGGAGAACAAAACGCCCCCTTCTGTGAGTGTTTTGTTTGCAAAATGCCGCATGGTCTTTTACACTCTGTAACGGGACTTGCAAATACACTAGGAATTGATTTCTGCCTTGTGCTTTACATATATGATTGGAACCATGGTATATAGATTGTTTTGATCCAGGCACTTATGTGATTGGTACTGATTGCAACTGGTAGCAGATGCTCAAGATTTCAGATATACAGACCCTGGAGTTGGTCTCTGTAAAATATGATACCCACCCAACACTGGTACAAATTACAAACTGTGGAGGAGAAGCAGATAAGTAGGATGATGGGTGGTTGAAAAGAACCATCATAACTGTTTTTTTTTTTAGGTTTTTTGTTTTAAATTTATGGAAGTGTGATTGCATTGTGTCTCTCCCATATGTGAAGGGACATATGTTGTGTACATGTATGGCACAGAGAGAGAGAGAGACACTGTATGGGAGAATTAGAGACACCCCTCACCCACACCCACAACCCCACAACAACACCACTAGACAAGAAGGGAAAGTCGGTAGGTGAGGGGGGATGGTGGGTTTATTGTTGGCAGGGATTGGGGAGCATCTGACATTGGCAAGGGAATATGCACTGCTGGGTAACTATGACACAGCTCTCATTTTCTTCGATGGTGTCCTTGCTCAAATCAACAAGTAAGCCATTGATTAGCTCTCTCTCTCTCTCTCTCTCTCTCTCTCACTCATTGGTTGCAATTTTTTGTCTACCAAGTGCTGGAGAAACACTCATGATCTAGGAATAAACTTTTTGTTGCTTGTTAATGAAGTCACTAGAAATTTGTACTGAAGGATTTCATGGATCTTTGTGTCCCCCCCCTCCCCATCCTCCACCCTATAATTTGTTGGTTTTCCCACTTTGCCAAATGCTTCTGGGAATCAAAAGACATGCTCTAAAGAAACCTACTGTTGTGAATAATAATCCATCCCATTTGCATGCAATGGATCATATATTCTTTTGTTGCTTCTTCTCCTAAACTTCTTTTCCTTTCAATTCATTGACTTTGTTAAGGTATGTGTCTCAAGCATCACTGATGATGAGGACACAGTATTAAGAGATGCCCGGAACATGGATGTCCTAGTGAGGTCTTTCTTCCCCTCCCCAGCAGTTCTTATGTTGCTGACCTAAGAATCATCAGCAAATTACTTTGCTGAGATTTTTATATTGGTGGTGATCATGGATAGCATTGTAATCATTTGCCCCTCCATTTTTTGTCTTTGTGGTTTTCTGAAAGGAGAGATGGGGGCCATTCACCAGGCACATACGTCGGGTGGATGATCCATATCTGCGGACAAAATGGAACAATTGCAAACGCGATCTTTTCGAGGAATTTGACATTGTGAAGAAACTGGGTGTGGAGAAACAGGCATTCAAGAATGTCCCAGCAATTCCACCCCAAAATTGTTTGGAACTTCATCAGATTCTTCCTCCACACTCAGGAGGAGGAGGAGGAGGCCCAGGCTGCTGCTTCCCTGCTGCTGCTGAAGAAGTGTGTGTACTACCACCCCCACCACCCATGCTCCCCATGTCCATCCATTCTTCCCATGCTATCAAAATCGACTCCTGTGATGACCCTGAGTTGTGGAGACCAGCCACCCGTGAAGTGCCACCACAGTATTATGGGAGCCGCCGTCCAACAAAGGCAGGCCAAATTGCAGCAGCAGCTCAAGCCAAGAAAATGGCAATTTGCCCACGAGTGATCGGGGATAAAGTGGAGAGGGGGCTTGGATCTGGAGCAATAAGAGGCCACAGACCTGTAGTTACTGTGAGGGCTGCCCTCAGTTCAGCAGTTGGGTTCAGTGCAGGCATGAAGGCTGGAGCTACTAATGTAGGAGGAGGAGGGCAAGCAGTGCGCAAAATCATGGGTCGCACCATTTCAAGCAAAAGAGACTCTTGGGTAAAAACCTAATTCCAGCAACACTCATCAAACATCTGCTGCCAAGAGCTCTTTTGCAAATTGGTAATTTTTTTAGAAGCTCCCCATAGTGAGCATTTGAAGTTGTGAAAAGTAGTCTGTGTGTCAAGTAGGTTGACAATTCCTGGTCGATGCAGAATGGTGTGGCAGAGGAGCCTGAGGCACCAAAAGGGATTCCATCCAGGATTGGGAAATATGATGGGCCTGATGCAGACTTGGCTGTAATGCTGGAGCGGGACGTGCTGGAGGCAAGTCCTGGGGTTCGGTGGGAGCATATTGCAGGTCTTACTGAAGCAAAGCGCCTCCTTGAAGAAGCTGTTGTTCTGCCTCTATGGATGCCTGAATACTTCCAGGTCCTGATTGCTCCAAAAACACACTCCTTGCATTGCATCATCTCTGTCTTTTTATTCTTCAAATATGCAGCATCTTCAGGCACAGATGCTCAGTAACCCAGACTTTGTTTCTTCATTTGTTTCAGCATCAACTCTCAAACTAGATCTTTCCTTTCAGTGGGTTTAGGGTCTTGTGTACTAGTCCTTGAACATTATGCATAAGTGGGAATGTGCAGGGGATCAGGCGACCATGGAAGGGAGTGTTGATGTTTGGCCCACCTGGTACAGGGAAGACACTTTTGGCAAAGGCAGTTGCAACAGAATGCGGCACTACCTTTTTCAATGTATCATCAGCCACCTTGGCATCCAAGTGGCGAGGGGAAAGTGAGCGCATGGTGCGATGTTTGTTTGATTTGGCCCGTGCATATGCCCCAAGCACAATCTTCATTGATGAGATTGACTCTCTCTGCAATGCACGGGGGTAAAATATTTCTTTCCAATAGCATCAATCTTCCCATGATTCATATTGTCATGATGGTCTTGGAAAACTAGAGATTTTGATTCTTGTCAAAGAAAGATGGAGCTTCTTTTTTCCCACAAGGTGTTTGACATATTATTTTAAAATTGCAAATTTTGTCTCACGATTTGTTGATCATGGTCTAACAAATGTTTGTGAGTGTATAGATGTGCAGGTCGTCTGGGGAGCATGAATCTTCAAGGCGTGTGAAATCAGAATTGCTTGTGCAGGTGGATGGGGTTAACAACACTGCTACAGGGGACTATGGTGATAAGAGAATTGTCATGGTCCTTGCTGCCACCAATTTTCCTTGGGACATTGATGATGCACTCAGGTAAGGTTTTGGATGTTAATCATGAAAATCGTGTAGAAAAGATTCTCATTGCCATTGCAGAATAATGTGAAGAAGCTTGAAATCTTCTAGGGTCCAAAGAGTTTTCAATGTCAACTTTGTTGATCAAATATCTTGTCCATGGTCAATGCAGGAGAAGGCTAGAGAAGAGAATCTACATCCCCTTGCCAAATGAAGAAGGCAGGCGTGAACTTGTTCGCATAAACCTCAAGGATGTTGAGGTCTTTCTTACTCAACTTTTGTGTTTTAACTCACAAGTCTTTTTGGTAGTATCTCTTCTTGCTTTCCAGGTGGCTAGGAATTTAATGGGTACAAGATAGACAATGGAGTTAAACAATGTGGTCTTTGAAATCCATCTTAGAGCTTTGGTTGTATTATGTCCCGTTTAGTGTCACATTCTGCCACACAAATCCTAAACCTTCTGAGGCACCTTATGGCACAGATAGCACAGGATGTGAATATGGAAGAACTGGCAAAGCGCACAGAAGGTTACAGCGGTGATGACCTCACCAACATCTGTAGGGATGCTTCGATGAATGGTATGCGTCGCAAAATTGCTGGCAAAACGCCTGATGAGATCAAACACATGACCAAAGATGAAATGTATGACCCTGTGGCAATGCGTGATGTGGAGGAGTCCCTCTCTAAAATTTCTCGAAGTGTTTCTGTTGCTGATATCAATCGTCATGAGAAGTGGCTTCAAGAATATGGCTCTTCTTAAAATTTGACACAGCAGCATGAAGATCCACAAGGTCATCTATTCAGAATGAACATGTTTGTCATTATGATGAAGATTCTCTTGAGCTTGCTTGTATGAAACTTCAAATTTTGCAATGTTTTGAGCCTAATTATTTAGTTGAATGAATTCTCTCATGCAAAATCACTAACCACAAAGGCAATGCAATTGGGATCATTGGGTGTGTGTACCCGAACATCAATTGCACAGAGTTTGGACCTCCAGAACAAGTTAAAGTTCTAATTTTCTGTATAGAAGATGTATCTTCCATTTTGTAGAAAGCTTTGATCATGTTGAAGTCAAGTCTTCAACACTGATCAAACACGTAGACAGCTGCAAGCCTTTTCTCATGCTCTGTGGGTGTTAAACAGTCCTAAATAATAACCTCATCAAACTAGTGTGTATGAGTTTTACAGCATAACAAACACGGACTGGTTCCTAAAACATTGTTCTTCAACACATGGAGTAATTTAGCTTTCTATTATAGAGAAGCACAGGTCGGGTTTCCTACTTAGTATATAATTCCAGTTCACAGATGCTATGTATCAGACACCAAACATTAAAGAATGACAAAGAAGCAAAGACAGACAAATCTGCAAAGAAAAAGATAAAACCAAACCCTGTTCAAAGTGTGAAGGCAAGAGATCACCAGAGATCATTACTGCCCAAATGCAACTTACAAGAGTGCTTGCGTGGTTTATTGGATTATTCGCTTTCACATTTCATTCACAGTCCTAAGTACTACCAGTGTTCCTGGTTGATGAAACACCAGGTTCACATCCCACATTCAAGGTGTCCAGGCATGGTATCTAATTTTGTCTACATAAACAAGAGTCTCTACTGGAAAAATTGACCTGTTAACTGTCTTGCTTGATATGTTCTGTGATGGTGCTTGACACCCTGAAGAAACCCTAGCATTATGCATAGCAAAGGAAAGAGAGAACAACATCAATGAACTGAAGCCAACAAGCTGGTTAAAGAGGAGTTTGCTGAGATGAACCAGCTCTATTATTTACTGCAAGAAGGACATGGGAACTGGCCTCTGCCCTTGCATGCAAGACAAGGAGTGCTCTCTCTTGGTTCTGAGGAAAGTGCACTAAAAAGCCCTTCAGTTACTTGACCATGTCCTTTGCACTTGAGGCATGCCAGTTTTGTCACACCTCCACATTCCTCACACAAAGACCTGCAGCAGTTGCTCACCAACCAAAACTCTCCAAACCTCATCAGAACACTCTGAGCTCCAGTGATCTGAGCAAAAAAACAAGAGATGAAGAAGCGGGTAGCAATGTAGCCCAGTTTCTATCTGTGGAGCCTCCTCTTGTACATATCTTCAGAATTTGTGAAGACTCTTTAGAAGCATGAAGCACAAGCAATGGATAACTGGCCACAATTTCACCTTGCAAGCCGTAACAGATTCAAATTGTCACTAGCACTCTTGCTTGGAAGGAAATCTCGCAAGGTGTAGAAAGACAGATGAGAGAAACAGAGACAGAGAGAAAAAAAGAAAGAGATACGGAGGCTAGATTTACTGAACCTGCGTTGGGAGCGCGCAGCGAAAGAGTCGACTTTGGGAGCAGCCAAAGCAGCAATTAGGAGTAGTGCACCAAAGCCGGAGCCTGCAATCTCACTTGCTGTCACATTGGCCAGGGCTCCTGCTTGCTAACTGCTATTCTCCCTTCCTTCATCTTCTTCTAAAGTTCGAAATCCTCAAGCCATCAAAAAACTACATCCGAGCGTTCTCTGTGGCGAGAAAGCAATGAGTCTGAACGCCTAATTCCCCTTCAAGAATATGCATGAGATTTCAGAAGAAATCTCCACAACAACACTTTGAAGGTATCACGACAAAAGAAAGAGTGCATTCACAACCTTGTGGAAAGCGCTCACGAAGTATTCACAATTTCACATTCGTATCTTCAGACTTTGCATTTGCAGGTTGCATGGAAGAAGCATTACTACTAGCAAATACAGGTTGCAGTTCCAGAGGCAGAGAGATCAAGCAAAAAGAAGAAGAGGAAAGAAAAAAAAAAGCATTGCATCCAAGAGCAACTTGGAGCAACTGTTGCTGATGGCAGACAAAAGGAATTCCATCTCCTAGAGGGAGAGGAAACTAGAGATGGAATGAGGAAGAGATTGCATACCAGGGTGCAGTTCCAGAAGTCTTGTCTGGTGCGCATTTGTTTCTTCTTCTTCTTCTTCGTCGTCGTCCCGTGTCGCGTGCAGGACGAACGACTGCTCGACAACAACCCGCCAAGAAGAAGTTTAGTTACGGCGCGGCTTTCTGAAGGAAATCCTCGTTTGCTTCTTCGTGGATTTCTAAGAAAAGAACCGTGTTCGCGCATGACAATGGATGCATGACACAGTGTCTCTATCGTCGTCGTCTTGGTTCTTTTGAAGGTTCTGGAACCAGCCAGCCAACCAGCCAGCCACCAGCCGAGTCGTTGTCGTGCCGATCTTCTTGTACTGCTGCTGCTGCTGCTTCTTCTTCTCCCTCCGCATCGCACTCACAAGAGAGTTTGTGGCGACAATCTTTGTTTGGCGACAATCTTTGAATCTTTTGCTTCATTGCAATTGACGTTTCTGATCTCCGTTCCTCGAGAGAAAGAAAGTCTGAACATCTTGAAGACATTTTGCACGCGACGACGCCTTTGTTTCTTCGACCCGTTTCCGGATTATTGCATCTCCGACTGATCGTGTTTTTGCGCGGACGTGCTTTTGCGCGCTTTCCAGGTTCCTCTTCTCACAACTTCGTTTTTCTTGAAGTCATGCAGGGAAAAAAAACTCCATTTCGATTTCTGTTTCTTCTTGTCCCTTTGAGAATCCACCATCGAGTTCTCTATCTCATCGCGAAACCAAAAGTCGAGTTTTGCATCGTCATTTTTTCCTTAATAGCGTTCATCATGGATTGATTGACGATCATTTCTTGTTGTAGCAGCAGCATCAGAAGAAGAAGAAGAAAAAGAAAAGAAGAAGGCGCAAACGCTTCCAGTGTTTCTCTTGCAGTTTCGTGTTCTTGCAGAAGCACCAACAATCATGTTTCGTGCATTGACTACATTGGTATCTGGAGTCAGGTACCAAGCCTTTGTACGCTTGACGGATCTTCAGATTGTTCCCTCTTCTGCATGCTGCAGTGTCTTGATCACCAGCCGCTGTAGCAGATCAGGATACCGAGGTTTAGGTCATTTGCTGCATTTTGTGTTCTCCATTATGGTTTATGTCAGAAAAGCCTGGAAGATCTTCTTTCCATGCACACACATGAAGGAGAAGAAGAACCATGGAGTTTTGACATTGCTGTTAAAGTATATATAAATGTGCCTCATTGTTGTACTAGTCTCTAACATATGCTTGGCTTTTGTTTTTTGGTGTTGTTTGATCACTGAGCACAGGCAATCTGTGCGGGCTCAAGTATGTGTGCACCCACTGCTCATCACTCTTTTGATGTCATTCTCTTTGATGCTTTTCTCTTCAAATTGCAATCAACAATTGCATGATTTATTTTTTGATGCTTTTCTCTTCCAGTTACTATCAATGATTGCACAATTTCTTTTTTGATGCTTTTCTCTTCCAGTTACAATTGAAAATTGCACAAAGAGAGCACCTTGCAACTGAAGAGAACAATAATTCATTAAAGCATATGCAGTACCCATGTGTAGTAGATGGTGTGTTAGTGATAGAGAGAAGCATCATGGATTTTTGCAGGCTTTATTTTGGTTCTTTGCAAATGCAGGACTTAAGCCAGGTGCAATGGGTGCGAAGATTCTCTGGCAAGGATATCAGGTTTGGTGTAGCTGCTCGTGCGCAAATGCTGCAGGGTGTGGAGCAACTGGCGGATGCTGTCCAGGTTACTATGGGACCCAAGGTACAGAACTGACTTTGCAAACTGCATGCTTTCAGCTTTCAAAGGCATCAATGGAGTTGATAGAAACTCAGAAGTTAATGCTTCAGAGTGTGTTGTATATCCTTATGCCTTCTCTCAGTTTTTGCTCAAATTTTCAGACAAATTGTGTGTCAGATGCTTTCTCTCTATTGTGCTGAATTATTATTTTTCTTTGCTGGCAATGTTCCAGGGGCGCAATGTTGTGATTGAGCAGAGCTATGGAGGTCCAAAGGTCACAAAGGATGGTGTCACAGTTGCCAAGAGCATTGAGTTCAAAGACAAACTGAAAAACCTTGGGGCAAGTCTTGTGAAGCAGGTTGCAAATGCCACCAATGACGTGGCTGGAGATGGTAACTCCTCTCATGAAATGAGTGTAGCTTCTACCTCACCTGTACAGTAAACCCATTTGTGTCATACTTCAATGTGGATACCAATATTTCAGATTTTGCCAAATCTGGAGTAGTCAGATTTTACATATTCTTAAGAAATTGTAGCTTCAAAGTTTTCTCTGTAGCGCAAATGCTGAGCTTAATCAATCTGGTGAAGAGAAGAGGTTGATCTGACCATTGCTGTTGTTTCAAACTGTCCATCTGTTTTTTATTTTGTTCTTGTCTCCTGCTTCCTCAGTTTTTGAGCATTGGGTTTCCTCTTTTTTTTGTTTGCTGATACATTGTTGGATCTGAAATCACTCTGACCTTTTTATTGGGTCATCTCTTGATGCTATTCAGCATGGAGAGGTTTGCCATGCTTATGAAGATATTGTGTCTCCAATTGTGATTGCACAACTGTAGGACATCATACCTTCCTAATGGAAAGTCAACCCCAACATGTGGGGTGGATGATGCTAAAATCTCATTTCAATTGAAAATCCAGAACCTTGTAAAATCTTACCTTCAGTTGTTGGCCTGTGTTAACCTTGATGACCTTGGGGTTCACAGGTACAACAGCAGCAACAGTGCTTACACGAGCCATTTTTTCAGAAGGCTGCAAGTCAGTGGCAGCTGGAATGAATGCCATGGATCTGCGGCGAGGGATCAACCTTGCTGTGGATTCAGTGGTTAACCACTTGAAGAGCAGAGCAAGAATGATAAGCTCATCCGAGGAGATAGCCCAAGTAGGTACTTGCTGTTGGAAAAATGCTAATGTGACTGTGCATTGCATGAGCCGTTGGATTGGAGCTGTTTGTTAACCCTACTTCTTGAATGAGAAATTGAAGTGGTTGTCAATTCCTCCAGTCTACATTTAACCTTTGTGAGCATTGCAGGTTGGAACAATATCTGCAAATGGCGACCGTGAAATTGGTGATTTGATTGCACGGGCTATGGAGAAAGTTGGCAAGGATGGTGTTATTACTGTCTCTGTAAGTTTTGTTGTAATTTTTTTCTATCGGTCCTTCTTGTGAAATCATTTTGAACTGCACACAGATTGAGCTCCTTTCATCATGTCTATATCCAGCATTTCTCTTCTGCAATTTTTCCAAACCAACACCTGTGACAAGTATGCATTGACATGTATGGGTGCTTGCATCAGGATGGGAAGACTCTGTATAATGAACTTGAGGTGGTGGAAGGCATGAAGCTTGACAGAGGTTACATCTCCCCATACTTTGTCACGAATGCCAAGACACAAAAAGTGGTGAGTATGATGAGGCCATTGGTGCCTTTGAAAACAGTTCTTGAATATTGCATCTTGATTTGATGACCAAGAAATTTGACATGAAGCTGGTAGTCACAGTTTTTAAGTGTGACTTACTCTTTCATTCCACATATGATCCAGGAACTTGAGAATCCAGTGATCTTAGTCCATGAGAAGAAAATCTCAAGCTTAAACAGCATCATCCCAGTGCTTGAATTGGTTGTGCAGGTAAGTCATCACCACTTATTCCATGCTATTTTAAAGTGTTTTTTATCTTTCATGCATGCCTATTTCTTGAACGTGCCTATCCTGACCAAATTGTATTTTTCAGGATCAAAGGCCATTGCTGATTGTGGCAGAGGATGTGGAGAGTGAAGCTCTAGCAACACTAATTGTCAACAAACTTCGTGGTGGTGTCAAGGTTTATTTGTCTTAGAGCAGGAAGTTGCATCTTCATAACTTTGCCAGTGATAAGCTTCTGCTAGGACAAGATCCATATCACAAGGGATGAGATCTATTGGAACTTAATTACTATCCATATGCTGTGCAGTTTTTTTATCTGCTTTACTTCTCAGGAGCAATGACATCAAGTAGTAACAATTGTGATTGACATTATGTTCCATAGAATCTCTACATCTCCTCATCTAAAAAACTGCACAACTGGGTTGGTATCAGGTGTGTGCCATCAAGGCACCTGGGTTTGGTGAGAATAGAAAGGCCAACCTACAGGATCTTGCAGTTGTGACTGGGGGCCAGGTATTCAAACATCTTACCATATGCATCCCTTTAATCAGACATTTCAGGTGCCTTCGGTGATTTAGACCAATATGCAAAATACTCCACTTAAAAACATGTGAGCTTTAAGAATTTGTGAAGTCAGAACGAGGGTGCAAAATATGTGAGTTATAGTTGGAAAGACATTAGTTAATGGCCTGACTCAGATTATCCAGTATCAGCTGACAGTGAAAAATTTGCAGCTATCCAGAGATGGGGCATTCTGGATTGCAAGATTAGAACCAATTATTGGTGTCTGTCTTGTACATACTGATAGTGGTCAGGTGGGTTGTATGTATGGTTTCAGCTCATAAGTGAAGATTTGGGCCTTAAGCTTGAGAAAGTACAACCAGATATGCTTGGATCGGCAAAGAGGGTCACAGTTTCAAAAGATGAAACTATCATACTGGATGGTGGGGGTGACAAGAAAGCCATTGAGGAGCAATGTGAGCAGGTATTGATTTCTCAGTTGAGTTTAAGATTGGATTATTTGTCTTTCAGTTACCTGGTGTATTTCTGACTCTTGAAACCTTGGCTGTAAATGGTCCATGTGTAGTTTGTTCCATGCTGAGAATGTATTGCTGAAGGTTTTAGCTGCAATCACAGTTGTTACAAATAGAAAACAAAACTTGCACTGGCAATGCAACTCACTGTGTGATGGGTTGATACAGATACGTGAAGCAATAAGTGCTGCCACATCAGATTATGACAAGGAGAAGCTGCAAGAACGCTTGGCAAAGCTCTCAGGCGGTGTTGCTGTCCTTAAGGTACATGGGTCTGATGAGTATCTGCAAAAATTCTCAGTAGTGCATGCAGATTTTCTTTGCTTTTCAAACATGGAGCCTTTTTGCTTAACTTTATTGGTTCTCTCACTGGGTTTTACTGATTGCAGATTGGTGGAGCAAGTGAAGTAGAGGTCAATGAGAAGAAGGACCGTGTGACTGATGCTTTGAATGCTACCAAGGCAGCAGTGGAAGAAGGCATTGTTCCTGGTATGAGTCTCACCCAGAGAACTCACTTGATATTGTGAGTTTAAGAGGTGGAGAGAGGATGTGGATATTGTATTGTAGTCTTGCTTCAATGTCTCTGAGTTTCATCATTGAACAATTGTAGGTTTTGGTTAGCAAAATCAACTTTTGGCTGTGATGTGTTTGTAGGTGGAGGTGTGGCACTTCTGTATGCCTCACGAGATCTCGATAAGATCCCAACTGCAAATTTTGATCAAAAAGTTGGTGTCCAAATTATCCAAAATGCTCTTAAGGTGCAATTTACACTCTGGAACCAAAGGGATTGTTGTGAACACACCTGGGGAATGTGCATTTTTCTTATGAGCTGGAATTTTGGTACAGTTTGGACATAAAGGCTCATGAAAATGCACTACTAGGTGAAAGTAATTTCAGCTCCAAAGTCATTCTTTGCAATAGTGGATGTTTCATGGGGAACATCGCTGACCCTTCAAATCTGTGAACAGATGCCAACCTACACAATAGCAGCAAATGCAGGTGTGGAGGGTGCAGTTGTGGTAGGCAAGCTCTTGGAGCAGAATAATTTGGATATTGGCTATGATGCTGCCAGAGGTATGTTATCTGTTTTGCATGTAGTAGACATGTTCATCACAACATTCTTCCTGCCTTCTTGTCTTATTTGACTATCACTCTTACTATGGATCAAGGTCTGATTCCTCTCAGCATTATGATAGAAGACCATACAGCTGGCATGTTCTTGACCAGTGGTTCTATCCGATACAGCCTCACAGAAGTAACTGGAAACTGGAGTAGGAACGGAAGCTTGTGTTGTGGACACCTCAAGAAATCTGGAACCTGAACAGTGATGCTGCTTTATTGTGATGCAGATGAATATGTGGATATGGTGAAGGCTGGGATTATTGACCCAGTGAAGGTTATTAGAACTGCACTTACAGATGCAGCTAGGTAAGTGATAAGCCAGCAACCCTGTCTCCTCATTTGTGAAAAGGCAAACTTGGAAATGTCAGTGATGTCTGGGATTTTAGACCCTTTTCATTATATGTTACTTCTACAGTACACTTATTAGTGTGTCAAGTGTTGCAGTGTATCGTCCCTGATGACAACAACAGAAGCAGTGGTGGCTGATTTCCCAAAGGAAGAGAAGGAGATGGTTGGCATGGGGGCAGGAGGCATGGGGGGAATGGACTACTAAGGAAGTGATCCATCCTTTTCCACATGAAATGCACTTTTTTAGAAGCAGAACAGGCTAGAAACTTTACTCACAGTTGTGGGATCCAGAAAGCTTCTTGTGTTTATTGCCAAAACATTTCCAGAGTGGTGGTGGACCTGCAAAGAAGAGAGATCTATCGACCTTGTTTTAGTGACTTAGCATAAATCTGGCAGGTTTCTGGGGGCTCATGGTGGCATGCTAGATTGCAGAGGGTAGCTACAATCGGAGAAGCCAATTTTGTAATCCACGTTTCTCAAAGTGATGTTTTCAATTGACAAGGACTAATCTGTCTTTCACTTGGAACTTGCAATTTTGCCATGACACACATGATACAGTACACCTCTGACTCTGTTCTGTGAAGCTGCACTAAGTAAGTTCTTCTCTTGATGTAACCAGTGACCTTATGAAGTGCACAAATAGAGACTCTATCTATCAGTGATTAGAAATGCTACAGCTGGATGGGGTTCATGGGCTACTGTTGTTAATAGTCATGCAAGAAGAGTATTCATCTTTCAAGAATTGTAAAGACTTTGGTCATGAAGAAGTAAGTGTGTAATATTGTGTTGGAGATGGTTGTTGGTTATTACACCTACATATCGAAATGTACATATTGATGAAATTCAAGTTGGCATTTTGCTTGTGGAGAAATGTGACCTATGTACAGGTTTTGAGAAAGTTTGCTGACATAATATGCATTTCATTTACTGCTGGCTCTGATCAGGCGAGCCAGCAACCACAGCATGTGGTTAAGGTAGAGGACCAAGATCTTGAATATGCTTTTCATTTAATGTAGCTGCTCAATAAGCTACTAATCAATAAGGTTTGAATTGGACTTGTGAAATGGCCAATTGAATTTTATTACTATGGATCCAAAGGCACCTATTGCAATAACAACATCTCAATCATTGAAACATTGGTGGGTTCAGAAACACACAACTTGGAATACATGCCGTTGTCAGTACCACCAGGAATGAAAAGAACTATTGGGTGGCTTGAACAACTTTAGAGCTTGTGGAGCAGGTTTAAACAAAACATGCACATGTAATTGCAGTGAGGTTTGTTCATTGCCTCTTGAATGTACTGAGTCAAATGTGCATTCAACTAAGTACATGATGCACACCAAAAGACCTATCGTGGTCTTACTGAGCTTTGGACATTTTGTTGTTTACATACATAGTCCCAAGATTCCAAGTGGCACAACAGAAGGTGCCTTCTTGGAGAATGTTTACATTGTGGTGTCCACAAGTTAGGTATGTGTCCTAGAGAACTGACCTCTGATGAGAGAGTCATGTGGCGCAATATAAAAAGGGAAGTAGTTGGGCTAACACAAGATGGAGGTTCCAAAAAATTTGTACCATAACACACGTGCCAGAGACCTAGTGAATTACCTGAAACCTAAACTTAGGAATTTTTTGACACAATCATATTTGTTAGTGGCAAGAAGCATAGTTTTCATTGGGGGCTATTTAACACCCACAGCAACTCATGTTGCCATGCAAGAAATTGAAATATCTTGAGGTTCTGTGGTGTTTAATGGTTAACTTCGTATAGGTGTTTGTTGGACACACCCAATGCAACAAATGTCAAAGTGTGTTCACTTGGAGTATAATGTGTAGTACAAGCATTGGTATTGTTCCTTGCTGCATGTAACTAAGGCATACATTGCTGGCCCAACCAATGTTGTTGCTTGCTCCCCATACCTATGCCCATACATCGTTATAATCCATGTGCAAATGAGTTGGTGTTGATCCTCTAAACATTGTTACATTTGTGGGTTAGATGTGTACTATGCAAGTCTAATTACATTCAAATTATGTATCTATAAAATATATGCAAAGGCATGTAAACTATAATGAAAACCAAGTTCATCATATGTATACCTCAATGCCAACCACAAAATGCTAGACCAACCTTAGTGGAAAATCATGTAGAAAATCATGGTGGGATTGCAAAATCAGTCCAAAACAATGAATATGAATTCTCATATGTGACCAAAAATGTTTTCTTATATTTGTTATAGGTTACAACAAGACTCAATATAGATTATATTTTTTCGTGTCACTACTTAAACATAAACAAAAATCACATAGAACGATAATAATTACTCTTGTTGATTAACATGAAATCATCATCGACGATTGTATCTACACAACTATGTATTGTCTAATTAATTCCACATTCTTAGAAAGTACCAAACCAGACCTTGAGCTTGAATAAATAGATTTATACTACTAAATTCAACATTCTTAGAAGTTTTATATTGGTGGGTATGGGGTTTAAAGGCCACTAAACAAACAAGTTACACATTTCCTTGATACAGAATTGCATTCCACATGGGTGAAATTGACCCACTAAACAATAGCTACGGATGGAACAAATAGTGTGAACCAGCTTCTGGAATCATGTGGATCCTCCCATGTTAGGCAATACAAGGAAGACCACATGCTTTAGGATCACTACGTAATTTCACTTTAATACGTCATGGGCAGTACTAACAACAATTGATATGGTCATTACCTGTGATTTACATATATATGCTCACATGTGCACATATTGTCACACAAATAGTGGTACTTTTTAAATTGAAGCTAATGGTATAAGTGTTTCGAATATTACAGCTTGCCTACATCATTCAATACATACCACCATGTTTGTGTAAAATACTCATGTTTTCATATGCAATGAGGTCGTAACATATAAATGTATAAATTTATACAACTTCATCAACTTCCAACCATGTGTAATGTTTAAATTTATCTCTAAGTTATAAGGTACAATATATTGGAATTTGTTCTTGCATTACAAATTGCTAGGTGAACATAAAGGAAAATGTTATTGATGACACCTTTAATGTTGCAATCAAAATGACCATATGTGCCTTCATTTATGGTATCAAATTTGAAATATTAATTATATTACATCTAAACACCTTATTATAAACCCTCATTCAATATTATAAGTGTTGTGTGCATATATAGTTATCATTAACATAGTTCATTGTAACATGTACAAGGAAATATGTAATGTACACTACATCACAAAAGGTGCATTGTCATGCACTTGGTAGATCGGGAATACATGAAATTACCTCATGATGGTAAAACAAATGAAATATGTTATAGGTGGAATGGCATAATCTTCCATTTAACATTGCTTACCTAGTTGGGGTAGAATGTTTTAAAGGATGTTTCAATGGAATTACCCTTCTATGCCAACAACATTGTCATTGTTAACCAATCACCATTCCATTGAACTCATGATTATAAACCCACTACTCATGAGCTCCACCCCCCTTTGACCAACCATTAGATTCGTGCGTGTGGCTGGAATTTCAAATTGCATCTGTAGTAGGTCAACTAGTCATGCCAAGTTTGCTCCAAAAATTGGGATGCATTTCTACACTAGAAACATGAACAATAGTTGAGCCTCCCATGCTTACAACTTCTTGCATACTATCAAAGGGCCATTGGACTTGTTGTGGGATTGTGCATTTTTCCTAAGTTTTCAAGTTCCATGAGGTTTGTCCAAATTCTTTACTCGAAACTCTTGTGTGGAAATCATCTTGACCCCTATGTTTAAAGGCAAAAGACACATGCTCAAATCATTATGTTTGTTTTAGGTGTGCGGAGGTCTAAATTGCTACATGACCTAATCTATAAACCACGACTTGAACAACTTTGTGCTACTACAAATATTTGTGCAAGTTTTAAAGTCACATGGAAGGAGTTTCTACTACTACATCTACACAATCCCTTGAGGAATTGGCTTCAAAGTCTAATAAGGCATGGTCTTGGCATAGTAACGTGGTATCAAAAGTGGCACATGTGGAGTCCACAATTTTACTTTTTTTGAATTTTTAATTCAAATGTTTAGTGCTTTGGCAATGTAAAATTGTCCATTTGGAAGTAGGAGGCAAGTGAATACCTAAAACAAAAACTTACAAGCTTTTAAATTGTGACACGTGTCTGAATTTGATCAACTAGGGGAAAAGTTAGAAGCAAAAACGGGTGCATTTTCAATTCTTATAATTGGCCATTGTTATGTAGGGTATTAATATATATTTTTACAAAACAACAATCCTCAAATTTTCCATTTTAACAAATCATGGACTTTATAAACTATTGGAGATTTTACAGAATCTTCATAAATTAAAATATTAAACTTATTTGTAAGGCCTTATTTTAACATTACAATACCCTCATAATCATACTAGGAAAAACAATTAACATTTCACACATGTTTATTAGGTAATAAAAGTCCATAAATGTTTTCTATAGACTATGACAAAAGATGTTACATCACTTTAAAAGTCCACCTTGTAATGAAATAATGGCATCTTATTTTCAAATTTGATTCTATAAATGTTATAGATTAAAGTTAAATGAGTCCCTTCTATAATTTTAAATCATATGCCAACACATATTGTACCAAACTTAAAGGCCCCCCCCCCCCCCCAAACTACCCTTGTGACGCAAAAAAATGGACACTTTAGTATGCCAAGACCCAACAACTAGAAACTTCAACACCAATTCATTATTTGAAAAAGGAAGCTCCAACCAATATCATCCAAAATAATCACCTAGCAACAATGATGGTGTTATAAAAACATTGGAAGGCAAATTGACACAAGAAGGTGCAAAAATCCAATAACGCACAAAGAAGGGCACACTTACAACTCAAAAAACAAAGGTGGGTTTCTTAGACCTATGTGCATTTTGAAAAAAAAAAAAAAAAAAAAATCCTCTTTCAAGGCTAATTAGAAGAGGCAAACAATTGATTGACACACCCAAAATGTCCATCTAATGTTTTCTTGAAATAATTTAGGTTTCCCCTTCTCTTCAACCATTACAATGGGTTTCATTTTGCAGGCTTCATTTCTAAACTACTAAAATGTAAAAGTTGCAATTGGATATGAGTTAATGAGGTTTTGATCTAGCATTTTTGCAATGTCTTTGATTAACCCCATTATTTTTTCTTTCATTCCACTCACAACTTAGGTTTTTTAAATCCAACAAATTTAGGGTTCGATAGAAATCAACAAATTTGGGAATGGAAGTTGCAATGAGCACAAACAACAATATTCAAAAATATATGTAAAACAATGAAGGTGTGAAATCTGGATGGTGAATGAAAAATTCACTTGTTTTTTAAATATTTTTTATCAACCCACATTCCTCCTCCTGCCATTATGTTTTATGGCTATGGTTATGTTGTAATCAAATTTGTTACCGTTCTTTCCCCCCACCCTAGGTCAAGAAGTTGGATTTGACCTAGATTAGTAATAGTGTAAAAGAAGTCTAATCTTAGCTTCATGTTCTATGTGGAAATTCATGTGTTGCATATTGGGTTAGTCTAAAACAAATTGCATGGTCAAAGCCTTTATGAGACTATAACCCTTTTGCATTACCAAAATGCCCACTACGGATGCATAGGTGGTACTTCATCTAGTTTCAAAACATTGCAAAGAAATGATGTTCAAGAAGGGTAACTAGTACATCCATATTTATGTTGGTGCAAGTTCCATTCTTTGAAGAAGGAAAAGGCACTCCTCAATCAATAGTTGAAATATGTGAGGCATATTGCTTTCATTTGATAGGTGTTATATTCCTAATTACTACCTAGTGGAATATTGAACAATATATTGGATGGAATTTATTTTTCTTTTCAGTTAGCAACATGTCATTCTCCACATACTTGTATGTTCTTCCTATCAATTTACATGATTGTCATTGCATCATTAGCAACATTTGGTTGTGCATAGGGTGGTGGAAACATGGAAACATTTAGAAACCCAAAAAAGCTCTCATGTTTTTTACTCACCAATCCATGTAGTTGGATAGTACTTGTAACATCTCCCAAAATAGGTGAAATGTTGTGTCTTTGAACTTGCTATCATGGCCTACCAAAGAATGACTTTGGAAAGGACATATCGTTATGACCAAATTTGAATGGGACCTTGTCGTAACGTGTCTTGCACCCCCAATAACAAAATGTTTATTGGCAATGTTTTGAGATATCCATGAATTGTTAATAGTGGAAGTAATTTTCCCAATATTGTTGAACAAGGTAAAAAACGACATAATAGCCAATCTAGTGTCAAGGACACAATTTTTTTTCTTTTCAACATTGCCAAATAATGGAAGTAGAATCAAAAGGAAACAAAGGAGATGGTGTATGGCCCAAAGAAGTGGCATCCATTGTAATCAATGGTGCAAAGGCCTCTTGTCATCTTTTTTTGCACATAATCTTGTGCACCTTTTTACAAATATGCTAGGGTGCCCATGTCTTTTTTCCCTTCCTAGAATGGAACAAAGTCTTGTGAAGAAACTTTTCCATTTAGAAGGTCTCCACCACAATTGACAATCCAAGAAAATGTCACAAGATGAGGCATTGTGGTTTTGGGATTTAAGGCCCCTTTTCCTACAAAATGTATAAGAAGGTGTACACTCTTGCCATCTCTAAATTGCCATCCTACCCTATAAGATGTCATCTCTCCCCATAAATCCAAGGTGAAGCCCATGGGGTATAACACAACTCCACCAAGTAACACAATGTATGATATGGCATTTGTCACAAAGGCTTTCACCTTCACAATTGAACCATCTATTGATTGATTCAATTGAAGTCTTATACAAAGTGCTTGACAAATGATTCCACGAGCTTTCTTTGATCCTCCCAATGAAGTTTGTATGTGGAATGGACAAGGTTTTAGGTCTTCATTTGTAGAACCTAGCTTTGTCATAATTGATCAACCTAACATGAATGGTTGAAATCTATAACTTAACAAGATTCATGATGGTCATGAAGTTGTGGTTGGGGATGTGGTCCCAAAAAAGATTTATTGCGTGTTATCCAATAACACCACTTTGGATAACACCGCTATAGGTGTTACCATGAAATGTTCAATTGTAAGTCAAATTGGCAATTTTTTGCATGTTAGTTATTATTGTTTGTAATGGGGAAATTGTGGTCAGCTTCAAATCCATATCCATAAATTCCTTTTGTAAAACATATGTTAATTCTATAAATGACATTGCCATGTCCCCACCTTCATAGAATGTGGTTGCTAGTTTGAACACAATAGTCGGTTGGAAACTTGGTTATATGACCATTATTGTTAAAAAAATGTGTTGTTGCAAACCATTATAATTGCCCTTAACAAGGTGTTGGTTGTGGTAGTTAGTGACATTGTTACATGTGGTGTTCTCCTCGACAACACTAATGGTTTAACCTTAGTTTATTTGGTTGGATCGGAGTCATGTAAAATATGGGAACAATTTCATTCAATATATGCAAATGACTACAATGATCAAACCTGGCAATTGGCCTCTCCTTTTTATGGATTGGAAACCACATTTACACATGATTCAAGGGCTTGAGTCAATGATTGAATGAAATCCATGTTGGCATCCACTTATAATGGGTGTGTCAACACTATTCCACACATGAATCCCATTCCAACAAAATTTGAGACCATGGAGGACTGAAATTTGATGAAAAATCCTTAGATAATTATAGTGCAATAGGAGGATTAACAATGGTAGCTAATCACTTTCCAACCAAGAGCAATAATATATTTTCCATTCCTTGTTCTATATGACCTCCATAGCATTGACTTGGGGTTGGACCTCATCCTACCTTTCATCCTTGATTTCCCCTACCCTTGGAAATTGCATTTCCATGATTTTGATGTCCATTGTTGCATTGGGGTTGATTCATGTGCAATTTGTGATGCATGTCATAACAATGGTATATGTTGTGACCCTATTTCTCACAATGATCGCATTATAATTAAATGGGGTGGAGTTTGATTTTACCCCTTGCCCCATAGTGGGCAATCATTTTTGGCACAAATTTTTCCATAAGATCAACATTGAACCTTTTCTTCCCATTGGTTCATAGGGTTGACTCCTTGTATTACCCTCAACCAACCCAAGAGCCACTACTCATATTTTGAACATGGTTAATTCAATTCATTTTGCCAAAAGGAAAATGTCTACCAATGTTGGTTGAATCATTTGCAACACAATAACCTCCCATACCCTTCCTTTCAACTCACGATCCAAAATTCCATACCAAAATTGGATTTCTTGTGTTTTGGTAACTCCTTGAGTTGTGTTAATCAACCTCTCGATTTGAGTATAGCCCTCTTGTAAAATTTCGTGAGGTTTGTGTTGAAACTCTTGCAAACTTCTTAACTTCTATATGCTTACCCCTTGGTAGTTTCTTCACAAAGTGCAAAAGGACTCCACAACATGATTGAAAGTAGGCAATGGCCCTTATGTATTAATTGAAAAGCCAACATTGCCACCTTTAATTAAAGAACTATTACTTGCAATAGTGGTTGGTGCATTAGTTGTCATAGTGCCTTGGGCTATGGAAGCATAGTTGGGTGACTAATATAACCACCATTTTTTAATTTGCATTTCATGGGACCACCAAAATTCATAATAATCATCCATTTTTAGTCCTTTCAAGTTGTTAAAACAACCCTTCCATGCCATGAAGGGGGTAAACATTTGAGGATTACACATTTGTTACATATCACACCATGTATCAAACTTTTAAATGAAGTCATTGAGCTCAATAGTGTCAACTACATTGAAGAGTCAATGTGGCCCCTTGGTGGTTCCATACATTTTGTCCATATCTTAGAATAGTGGGGCAACAAATGTTACACAAGTGCAATTGACCCAACAAAATTTGACCCAAATTCCCCTAAAGACATCAACAATGTTGGTGGTTAGAATTGCACCCTAGGGACTTGTAAACCCACTAACATTGCTTGTGTTAAAAAAAACAATGTCATCCAAAGTGCATGGCACTTTTTTTATGCTTACTAAACTTGTAACCTTAGGTACCCAAAACTAATTTTAACAAGGATGTTGAATTATAAGGTTCAAAATTATATAAGGCACCTACATCAACCTTGACAAGACTTCACAAGCCAAACAAATGTAGGGTTCACTATGAACATAACAAATATGATTTATTGGTCATTGACCTGGGTGGTTGCAAGGTAAGGTGGTTCACTTTTTATATCACAATGTAATTTTTTGCAAACGTCATGCATTTACATGCTATTAACATGTCATAAAATCAACAACATGCTAAATTGGTGTTAGATTTATATTGTCAATTTGAATAATAATACATCAATATAAAAAAAAAACATGTATGCATCAAATATATAGTAATGGACTTTTGAAGTTGAAAAATATGGACTAATCTTTTGTTTATGCTTTTTTATACATTCATTTTTTCATATGATTTTTATTTCAGATATCTTATATGGTCTCATGTTATATCAAAGGGAAAAAACCATAGATGTAAAAATTTTACTAAAAAACATTTAACCAAGAAAAAGTTATGGACTTTTGAATTACTTGAAATGGCCATATTTTCATAAGTTTATATTGTAATCATTTTTTGGTGGATTTCCAAAAACAAATTCATGTAGGTTATTTTTCCCCCCTAAAATGGTTTATTTTCATATGAAATTTTAAAATTCATTAACCACCATGTAATTATTCATTTAAATAATGATATCATAAAATAATGCCATTTAAACACTATCCTCTGAACTTTTAAGGAATGATGTATTTGCTAAAAACAAGCCACCTTATCTTGTAACCACCCACCAATTTCACCAACAAAAAAATAAAAATGGAACAAATTGATGATCAATTTTGAAAATATTTGCAACAACTCCAAAATTAGGTTGCAATTTAACCCTTCCTATTACAATCTAATTATTTGTGAAATTTTTAAGGTTTCAAGGTAAAGTGGAGAACATGCATGGTTAGGTTGTGTTGGCACAACTACATTTGAATTTCACCCAAGGTTACAATTGTTAAACCACATTTACCCAATCAAGCCTATCACACCTCCACACCCCATATTTGCCAATTCAATTTCAACAACAAAATTGAACATGTGTTTCCCAAATTACAATACAAAGTGTGAATGAACTTTTTCATCCAACATAATCCCATTTTTGTAATCTCCAACTATAGGCTTATGACAATCACATAAGCAAAAATGAAAAATGTTAGCGGTGTAACATTTCACCACTATTGAAGTATAAGTCTTTGGGCTAACCAACACAAGCAATTGGGGCTCAAAATTTATTGGAAAATGCTTCCATGCACACCTTCTCTTACACTCCTGAAAACCTTTCAAAACTTTCCATTTCCAAATGGGTTACAATCTCCCATGTGGGTAGTATTCTTATTCGGGAACCCATTGGCAGAAAATTACGAAAATTTGATTCCATGTGACAAAATTATGAATTTCCAAACATTTTCAACTTTCAAATTAAATTTCATTGAATTATTGTCTTTTTTCACTATCTACTTATAAGGGTTAAATTGTTAAAAAATTCTGAATTTTAAAATATAAACTATTTGGTGATGGTCATAAATATATGTTTGATTATTAACCTACCCATACATCACTAATCCCTATTTGGTTACTATTTTGAATGAAAAATGGATGAAAAATATGAAAACCCATCTACGAACAGATGAAAAGTTGGAAAAATGAAAAAAAAGAAAAAGAAGTTAAATGACCAAAGGTTTGAATTGGACCTTCAAACCTCCACTTATTTGGAGCCTCCCTTGAACCTTACAAAGCTAACATTTGTTGTTAAACCTTGTAGGTTTAAGAAGCTCAAGAATCTTGGTGATGGTGGCTAAGAGATTGAACTTTGCCACACTAGTACCACATAACACTTCCTTGGTTATAATTGCCATAACTATTGTTACTCCTCTTCAATAAACAATGTTAAACAAGGGGAAGGATCCCCTGACCTGGTTGTTGCACATGTGATGACAATGAATAGGAGGATGACAATGATCAAAAAGTTGGGTCTGAATCTCAACACTCAAAGGGCATGATAACGGCAATAACAAAACTTGTGTTAGTACTAATGTTGTCATTGTTGTTGCACAAGTGATGAAAACAATGATATGAGGAAGAGGCCCCATTGTTGTTGTGCTCTTGCTATTTAATGTGGAGATGCCCATGCTAGGGCAATGCATATGTAATAAAGAACAAGGTCCCTAGAGAGGCCATTCTTGTACTCTTCCTTTTTTTCCCTTCAAGTTTGGGGGGGGGGGGGGGGGGGGAGCAAAGTTTACTTGTGCTTTGTTTTTGCAAGATGCCAATGCCCTTTTAATCAACTCCACCATGCTCCACTAATAGTTATTCACCTTTGGCCCAACAATGCAATAACACCATATTCAAACAATTCCAACACTATCATTTTTCTCTTTTCAAATTCCTAGGTATAGGCCCAATTTGAGTTCAATTCACAAAGGAGTTTTTAACCAAGAAGAATCCAAAAACATCAAATTTGTTGGTCAAAAAGCAAATTAAGAAAACACCAAATTGCAAGTCCTACCCTTGTTGCAACCCCCACAACAATTGAACATGCAAACTCATGACTCCTCGTAAAACAAAATCTCAAGCTTTCAAACTCGAGTCGATCTTTCTCAAGTCAAAATCTTATGCATTCCAACTTGGGAGAATGCATGCCTCACACCAATTGCAAAAACAAACTACAAATTTGAAAAACTTGAAAACAAATAAACTTCATAAAACTTGCAAAACAAGATGGAAAAGCAAGAGGTTGTGCGAGAGACTCAACTTTAGAAAGATGAGTCTTTTGCACCACAACTTCACATGTTATCCCAAAGTTGAAATATCTTAAACTTGTTCACATTGTCTAACTAGTTTGCCTATTTTCTATTTTAAGAAAATACAAACTATTTAAGAATGATTTTGGAACTAACTTCATCAAATGTTTTGGATTTTGAACATGTGATTTGTTTACTTGTTTATTTTTGAAATAATTTTATGTTGTGTGCACTAGGAACATCATGTTCTACCATTTCAATTTAGTGCTTTTCCTAGGGGGACCAAATGGAAGGAATGAACCCAAGAGGTTTTTTTTATCAATGCCTCATTCATTTATCATCCACCATTCCTCCTTGTACAACCTTATATTATTTGTTTTGATTATGAATACTTGGTTCAATGCTCAATGATCACAACTCACCACTCATGCACTAGCATTTTCCCAATTTGCAAATTACATTTTATAACCTTTCCCCAAAACTTGGATGCTTTAAAAAAAAATGTCATTCTTGTAAATGACAACCTACAGGATACAAACAAACTTTACAAACAAACTTTTATGTTTATCCCTTTTGTTCAACACATATCATGCATGATCAGTGTTTGTTTGTTTCTTCTTTTTTTGTTTCCTTTTTTTTCTTCTGGTGAAAAATAGCCAAAAGGCAACACAGTTTTCTAAAATGGAATATATGTGATCTAGTCAACAATATGCATGTTGGAATTGGAAAAAAAAACAACGATCAAGTTCCTTCTTAGAACAAAGTCCATCACAATCAAACAAATGGGAATCTGGGTTTTCTGGTGCATGATTGTTGCCTGATGATGACAATGTTGAGGTTGCCAAGTGTGTATTTCTACAGAAATATTGCAACCTTGCAACTGTTTTCTTTTGCAGTTAGCAGCCTAACAACATTCATACCAATAATGTTCATACTAAAGTCTTGTAATTTAGGCAAGTTCAAGTTGAGGTGATTGCAGGCAAGTCTTGTGATTTAGGGAAGTTTTAAGTTGATGAGATAAGAAGGTCTCCAAACTGGAGGTTCCAAATTTTGTTCAAACTACCATTGGAATGTGTGACCAAGCAATTTTACCTCTTTCTAAAATTGATTAAAACATGAAGTGCTGCCCCAAACAGATTTAGATTTTCCAACTAATAAGTACTGCCCTATGCAAAAAAGAATAAGCTTGGCCTTCCATTTTATGCCTATTATTGGTGTTTGATAGGTTGTATATAATTAACACTACATAATCTCTATATGTAGATTACACTATCACTGTGTACACTAGCTGAACAAACTAATACTATAGCCCAAAAAAAAAATTGTTTAGTTATGTGAAATGGAGATGGAACCAGACCTTGTCTTAACCTGTCTGGCTCAAGACTCTTTGCAAAATGACCAGAGCCAAAGTTTAGAAATCTAAAAGATAGATCTCAAGACTGGACTTGGGGGTTTCATCAAAAACAAATGAAGAGTTACTACCAGGAGTGAAAGTTTAGAAATCTGAAGCATAGGTCTCACAAATGGACTGAGGGTTTCATGAACACAAAAGAAGAGTTATAACCAGGACCAAAGGTTTGTTCAGAAATTAAAAACCAGACAACACTGGTCCACACCTCCCTCTAAAATTTCCCCAATAGTAGCAAAGTAGCAAGCCCCCATTTCCTGATTGCCTGCTACAACTTCACAAAGTGCACTCCTCCCAGTTCTTGATGATACACCAGGTTTGTCGAAAAAAAGTTAAACCTGTGGATTCTGTACTCTTCATCTGATCTCTTATAAAGGCGAAAGAAAATACAGCATCCTGGGATAATCTACAGAAACTCTCAATTGCACACAACATTCCAATCATCAACACTGTCCACTAGTGTACCACTTGACACTGCATCCAGCAAAGAACCAATCTCAACTCTGCAAGTACATTTCACCATAATTTTGTATCATTGAGAGCAGCCATCCACCTAAAAGAGCAACTGGTAGTGCATATAATCTTCATTCCAGAGAATCACAAAAGTGGCCGTAAGGGAATGCAAAATGATCATTTCCTAAAAAGCTTATACAAGTGATTTGCTTGATAATCTAGTTATACAGTAGTTTCTTAAGTCTACTGACAGCTTCAATGGCAGTTTTATTTGTTGGTTCAAGAACAAGAGCTTGCCTAAAATCTGCACACACAAACAGTGATTTCAATTAGACACAGAAAAATAGAACTCTTTCATCATATTGTGCTTGTCTGTAACTGCATGCCCTGCAAAAAAGAGAGCAAAGGACATACCCATCAAGTCCCTATGTAGTGATAGAAATTGGGGGATAATGGTGAAGGGTCACCCCAGTAATGGCTTTCTGTGTGTCCTGACACTTATAAAGGAGTAATATCCTTGGGAAAATGAGGAACTTTCTCTCTACTTTGAAACAGATAGCAACAACAACCTGTAGAAGTTTGTGTAACAGAGATCACCCTCATAAGACTAAGCTCTTGGTGTAGACCCCTGGCAGGTTTGTGGAGGTGAGCAGAGAGAGAACAAAAGAGTATAGGAGCTTCCTTTTCCTGATCTCATGTGTCTTCACGATGAAAAAGAGAGGAAATAGTTCACATGATTTTAAGCCCCTGCAGGGGAATCAAGACCTGAACAGACAAGGAAATAACCACTCCAAACACAAGGCAAGAGAGAGAATCTGCCTATGAGAGCATAGGAAAAGAGATGTTGGAGGCAAGTGTGACTGACCTTCATTTGCATCCTTGTAGTATCCCAAAAACTCCCGTGCTGTCCCTCTCCTCAGATAAGCTTTTACACTCTGCATTGCAGAAAAACCCTCATGAACACAAACTCTGCACTTGAATTGACTTCTATCATATCCTAAATCTTTGGATCACTCTAGATGCATGCATTTAAAGTCTGGCATTCTTCCACAACTTAATTTAAGAAAGGGTGACTATTATCACCTTCTTATCAAGTCCAATTGCTTTTGTACAGTCTGCTTCTGCATCTGGAAAGCTGTGATTCACAAACAGACAGGCACAGAAAAGGTTTCAGAATCCTTCTCTCTAGGATTGAGGATTAGTTTAAACTTCCAGATGTTGCAATGTGAATTCTTAATACACATCACTGTCACAAAGACCTTCCTTTAACTGCCAACCTCAGACTTTACAACTCAAAATCAACTTCCTTCCCAATACACTGTAGGTATTGCTTCATCTTAAAATTGGGTTCTACTTGGTTGTGGCTCCAGAATTTCTCATTGGTCACCCATCCCAGTTATTTCCCAGCCCAAAGTACTTAACTTCAGAGTTCAGGTAACATCTACTGTATGCACCCCACTTTAGCAACCACCTTTTCGATACAAATGAACTGTGAGTAGCAATCTTTCCTCAAACCAAGAACCCTTGGATGCTGGCCCAAACTTTACATCAAATTCAGGAACATGAACCACCTGCATGAAAGTGGGGCAAGAATCATGGATGGGAGGCCTGTACATAACAACCAAGGCAGAACAACTATTGCTAATTGGTCTCATTTGCCCTTATCATGCCAGAGACTTTCAGTTCAAGAAACTACCTGCACAGTTGAAGGTAAGCCATGGCTCGATTATTATAATAAGTTGCACTTTGACTGTCAATCCGAATGGCATCAGTGTAATGACCAACAGCTTTTCGGAAATCCTTTTCCTTGAATGCAGCATTACCCTGCTTCCATTAACCATGCATACAAAGTTGGCGAAACAAGTGAAGAGCACATTTTAGGTGTATTGATCAAGGGTTGCTGAGGGACCCTACAATTGCCATTTCCAGTATGATTCAGAGAGGCAATGTCTTCAGATGATTCAGATGGAAAACAGCAAATTACAATTTTCCTGAGACATAAGATGAGAGAAAACTACTTGCTTGCTGTGTGTTGTTGATCTTAGCAAGCTGTAAGTTAATGTTGCCTAACCTAAGAGACAGCACAGGTTCCAATGCCAGAAGTAGACATATCAAACACACAATCCATACCACTAGGTTACCACTGATGCTCTTCAGTTGTATGGACCTATTCAAGGAGTTACATTTGAGCTAGCAATAACAAATTCAAACCTTCTCCTTGGCAATTTCAGCAGCATTGACAGAGCCAGTCCTGCTGGCCAATGAAGCTTGATTTGGCACAGCAACCTTGGCCTCTTCTTGGATTGTAGAATACAGCGCAACCACTGTGTCAAGTAAAAACCGATCTGATCCCTGCCTTGCCAGCAAAGACACTGCTAGTGGAGCATTCTCATACTTTCCCACTGGCAAGCTCACCTGTACAGTCACAATAAATTTGCATTAAGAGCAGCAATTCATCACTCTGGAGATGCACATATTGTTGACACAGGAAAAGAGGACTTTCCTCCCTACCCAACCTCCTCGTCTATATCTTCACATTGGATGTGCTGCTTCAGAAAACCTTTCGAGCCATTCTTATGCAGGCAAAGAAACAATAAATGAAAAGTAAAGACAATTACAACAAGGCCTAACCTGACAGCAACCAGACATCCCAGCAACACTTAGCAAAGAAAATGCTCGATTACGGAAGTCCTCCAAAGTGCTCCCACTTGTATTTAGCTTTGGAGGTATGCTTGGAGCCGTTGGCAACACCAAGAGAGTATCATTCTGCACCAAAACACAATAAATCACAACAATGCTCCTATTACAATAACCAGCAAACCCTAGTGCAGCAGTACTCAAGAAAGCATGTGTCACAGTGGCATGGGCATCAGTGATCTTTCAGCTGACATTTACCTTGAGAAGTTCATTGATGGCAAACTGAGCTTCATCTCTCACTTTTTGAACTAGTGGGACTAAATTTAAGCTTGTGTCTAGTGCAGCTTGCACTCGCACTGACGTATTGGATCCCAACTCAGGCTTCACAGCAACTAACCATTCTTCATGGTTGGTCTTAAACTCCCATCTGCTCCAAATAATGATAGCAACTTGGTTATCCAATGGAGATACAGTTGTCTACCTGAACTAGCACCTCTGCTGAGCAGCATGAAGATATCCATCTAACAAGATGTCCAAACAGAGTCCATAGAGAGACACTTGTCCCTTGAACGGATTGGATTCAAATTCAAGCACTGGCACAAACTTGGAGCAGTTCAACCAAAAAATAACCAAGTCATGTGTTATTAAACAAACCACTCTGTCAGTAACACCTGTCAAACACCACCCTGTATATTTGGATGCAACAGATACCTTTGCAGTAACTGCATTGCAGTTCGAAGGAGATCAAGTGATCCCAGATGAGTGCCTCCACTGAGCTCCTTTCCAAATTCCTTGAGACTTGGCAGATTTGTAGCTACAAATTCTCCAAGATTCACATGATGCAATACCTGACCTATTCAAATGAGAACAAAACACTGTAGTGCTTGTATGTTAAAGCCTAGAAATCTCTTTTGCTTGCTATCACAACCCAGACATTCAACTAAGAAACTTGCTCTTTAAGACAATCTAGATCTAGCAAAAACACTGCAGGTAGTGATAACAAACATCTGAACAGAACAGGACAGTGAAGAGCTGAAGCACAACGTACGTCCAAGGAGCCTTTGAACTGATCTTATGACTGCACCAAGAGAGTGCTCATTGGGAACTATACACAAATCAAAGCAATCATCAGCAATTAAAACACGTCGTGGTTGCCGCACATCCATGAAAGGCAGCTGCAGAAGAATATGACCCACTTCTCGCAATACTGCTGGGTCCTTGGCAAACCAACCTGCACAAAAGACTCCAAGCAGTCAATTCACAAGACAATCCACCACCCCAAGCCACATGTAGAACTTTGATGTTGCAATGACACCAATTTCACCCTGCAACAAACAACAATACATATTGGGCCCTGAAAAGCATGGGCAGAATCCTGGTCACTCTTGAGCAAGCTTAAACTCAAATGGACAGGGAAATGTCAAGGGCATCCAGGTACTAGCCCACGAAGCAGGCTTTGGGTGGAAGACATGTAAATACCAACGGTGTCAAAACTCTGTGCCATGGGTGTAACCCCCACAACTGGAATGACCCCATGAGAGGGGCGGAACCCTAGGATGCCACAATAAGCTGCTGGTATCCGCACACTCCCACCTGTGTCTGTGCCTGGCATACCATAAAGGAAGGACATAAGAATGCAATAATTACAATACTCAGTTTGAAGAATGAAAGAACACATGTGAACCATATTTCATAAGCCCAATTATTCCCCAGTTTGAAAATATACCAAGTGAGAAATCAACTAAATCAGCAGCCACTGCAACTGCTGACCCACTGGATGAACCTCCAGGAATTCGTGATGGAGCAGCTGGATTCACAGGAGTTCCATAGTGTTTGTTCTCACCATTGATACTGCAAGCAGCACAATCATGATGAGAAAATGGGATGTGAACATTGGAACTGCATTGGCAGTAGCAAAACTTGCCATATCATGAAATTGCAGAGAAAGATTCACAAAATCACTTTGAGGATAACACTGCAATAAGTGCAGTCATACCCTTATGCGTGTCACTCACAAAGTAGAGCTCATCTTCATCAGAACCAAAAATGTAGACAAAAAATACAAACCAGTAGTGTAGAATGTACAGCTCAGAGATCATGTAGCTATGTAAGAAACAAGGGTTGACACACTCATAAAGTGCATGCACACTATCTGACTGCACAAACAAAAGCTAAATCACAAATCTTAGCTGTAAAAACAGATTGAGACCATGATCAGCTTGATTCATAAACACATAAGTAACCAAAGGCAAATTGCAGATTGGCAATTGAAGCTCCTCGGCAACTACCACCTGTAAGCAAGCTCATCCATGTGGGTCTTGCCAATGCACTTAGCACCAGCATCCACAAGAAGTTTGACTGCCGGTGCTGTACTAAATGCAGGTTTGTGAGTATTTGCCCAGTCTGGATTTCCAAAGCCTGTAACATATCCTTCCACATCAAATCTGCCAAACAGGACAGAAAGCTCTCAGTTCACTAGGTGACCAGAAAAAAACTGTTACAATTCCTGCCTCCGTAACTCCTGCAAAATGTAAACTCCTCATTGTGCATTGGATCTCAAATTTAGCTCTGTCCTACAAACTCTGGTCAAAATAGTTAGCTACATTCCAGGACAACTTGTGAAATAGTCAAAAGGAGCATGTCAAAGGAAACATTCTAGCACAATCACTGCATTTATAAAAGTGAACACTTACTCTTGTCATATCATGACAGAACACTAACTCTCCCAGAAAAGAGAGGATATGACAACAAATCCTCAAAAAACAGCCCCGCACAATACTAATTGGAGGAACGACTATTACAAGTTGGACATATTCGTGGCCACAAAACAATCTAGAGAAATAAATCTAAACAGAGACAAAAGTTGCAAAGAATTTCCATTTTGTTCATTGCGCATTTGCAGAAACGCAGAAACACATATGTAGCTGGCGTTTTACAATAGAAAATGAAGTGTCGTGGACCTACATGTCTTTGACTGCAAACGCCAGGCCAGAGAGAGGATGTGGAGCACTTGGAGGTGCTGGTTGTGGGGGAGGGAGCAACTCGAAATAGCAAATGAAAGCACCACTGTCCTTCTTGCCAGCTAGACTTAGGGCTCGCCTGACAATGAAGATGCCGGCTATGCCTAAGCCGAGCAGCACTCCAAAAGACCTTGCCAAAAATTTGTCGCTCGGCATGTTTCGGCTAGTTCCTAAAAAGAGATTCAATTTCTGCACTGGTTCAGACAGCTCGACACGGACGAAACTTTGCAGACGCTATGACGGTTCTCCTCCCTTCACAGTTCGTTAAAAAACGATACGGTTGCACGCTTCTCTCTTCGGCATCACTCCCTGTAAAGTGTACAAAATTCCAACTTAGTTCCTCCAAAATTAGGTACCATCAACGACGAAATGTCTTTAAAGTAATTTGCTCCAAATAGGTAGCTTTTACAGACTTCATATCCTTCCCGGAAACCCTTTATTTCGTCCAAAAACATAGACTAGTCCACAAGTGCAGACACTAGAATGGAGTGCTCGAAAATAGTCAGGATTCAAATTGTTTCAAAACCATGTTAGCGGGGGGGGCTTCACGTCATAATAAAGAACTAGGGGGCACCATAAACAGATAACATCCCTCCTTTGAGTATTTCCCCAACATTCAATAACCGCAACCTGTCAATCGAAATAAGATTATTCATTCACAAGTTCGAAAAAGAGTGAAGATAACCCCGACACGCACCGCCTCCTTCAGAAACCTCCTGCGAGTCGCATCAAATCTTCCACAAAACAGGTTCAAGAACTAGAGACGAAGACGGGAGGAGGCGAAGTTAGTACACAATAGCATTCAAGTCTGCAAAGAATTCAGAAGGGAGTCCGTCTTGTCCGTCCGACCGCAACGCACTGCACCGCACCGCACCGGACTTGGGCTTGGAATGCCGGAGTGTTAAGCGAGAGAGAGAGAGACGGTCGTGACTTAGGGTTGGAAGAAGCAGAGCTCTGGGCCCACGTGAACCGGCCGCACGATTGGCCGAGGGAATGACGGGCGAGATCGACCTGGAATTTGTGCCCTAATGAGGATTTTGTGTGTTTGCAAGGGGGGATTGTAATGCCAAAATAGGTTTAGTATTTTTTTGCCTTTTCTTGGCTAGGGTTTTAGAGCTATGATGTGCCATTCTGAAGTTTTTGACAGATAATGGTTATATAAAATAATAATAAAAAAGTCCCTTTTCAAGCTTGTGGAACAGTCTAGTGTGTACAGACTTTTTATCTCAGTACTTGAATGTTTGTGGTTAGACCTAATGGTTGAACTTTTGATTTTATTAAAATTTAGGCACAAATATTAAATAAATTTTCAAAAATTCCACAAAACAAAAAATAGTTTAATTTATGCCAAATCCATTCAAGTACTAGGGTATTAGGGAAGGTAGGTTTGGTTGTTTTGTTTAGTGAAAGTGGGATCTCCCAAATCACTTGGGTCCTCCCCCTTTTGTTCTTGCTACCACAAGAAAGCCTTTTCAAGAACATGTAACCCCGCATTTTTCTACTTCTTTTCAAGATATTTTTAGCAAAGTAAAAATCGCTTGAATTGAATTGAGGGTGATTTAATCCTCCAAACCACCTTTGTTTATTTTGGGTTTTTACAAAGTCACAATTTGGATTAGTGGGAATTCATTTTGAAAATTTTGAGGATGTTTCCTCTTAATTCTCAAAAGCTTTGCACTTCATGTGGGAATATATGGTTTCCTCACCTTATGTTCTAATTTTGTGCATGAACCCAATTTTTTGTAACACAAAACTTATCGGACTGAAGTTATGACTCGTCAAAAGTGTCACAACCTTAGCTTTTGGTTTGCTTAAAGCTCTTGCCCTTGGACTTCTTAAGAAGTGGCATGACTCATAACCTAGGGCTTGCAACCAAAATTAAAAAACATTACAAAAATGAAATATAACAACAAAATTAAGATAGAAAGTGAAGGTAACCCATTCTCACATATGGAGGTAGTCTTGAAGAATCAAAAGGAAACATCACTTTCATTGATTCACCCCTAGGTTTGTCAAGTGGTGTTGGCGGTGAAAAAATATTCAAAAATTAATTTTATAATAAAATGTAGACCCAAAGTACATTCTTTATTTGTTTTTAAAAAGACATGGGAGTTTTGGGATGGGATTAAAACCATCCAATATGCACAAATCAAGAAAAAATCACATGAAAAATTGAAATCAAAATGATGGACAAATGAACCATAAGCAATCCATATTCACAAAACACACCATGGTTCAAACTTAAGAGGAATCATCATTTTAAAAAATATATATTTTATGTGATTAGCAATGAAGCCTATAACAAAATGACAATGTGTTTGTAAGTGGGATTTATGAACTTACAAAATTATAAGATTGATAACTAGGAAAATTAAGAATTTTAAGACTCCTCATTTTGAATTTTTTTTTATCATTGTAATTTAATTTAATAAAATGCAAAGTTTGATGTGTCATGTGCTACCATATTAGCCTAAAACTATTGTTGTCCGAACATGCACGAACTAAATAACATACATCACCCTAAACAACATTGCATCTCCAAACCAAAAGATTTATTCATTTACAAACAACAAGAATTGAAACTCAAAACATGCAAACAAAATCCACACAATGTGCACAAACAAAAACTTTTATAAAAACACAAAAAACTCGCAATAACAAGCCCCAAGTGTGTTCTAAAATTTCAAATCACCAAAAGTGATTTGAAAATGCACAATTTGGGATTATATCCCAAACATGAAATATCCCAAACTTAGTTCACATTTGAATTGGTTATCATCTAAAACACAAATAACTCCACTAACCCAACTTAACATTAGTTTAATTAGAAATTAACTAAGTAACTAAACAAACATTTGTGACAACTAGAAAACTAACTAAATAAACACATAATATTTTTTCATAGTACATCAATTTAGATTAATAAAAAAGTGAAAAAGATACTCAAAAACCTATTGGGAATTGGGTTAAACAAAACCAAGTTTTACAAATTTACTCTAGATTAATAAAAATCACTTTTTTTAAACATTAAAAAATAATGAAAAAACATAGAAAAACAAACATTTAAAAAATTTAGACAATCTTATAAACAAACATAAGATGCATTACAAAAATAATGTTGTTACAAGAGATCATTACACAATCAAACAATATTTCATTATAAAAAATCTTCCTTTTTGGTTTTCTATTTTTTCTCACTACTTTTGGATTCTTTCATTTACATTCCATTTTAATCAACTTCTATATCCCTATTTACCTTTTTTAAAATAAAAATGATGTAATATTCTTCTTAATTAAACTTTAAGAGTACGTGCCGCAGAGGTAATTTTTGTTTTTTCCTCAAAATTTTGCTTAACCAAACAACACAATTAGTTTTGTCTTTTTATTTTTCCAACTGCCCTATTGATTCATAGGTTTGTACAAATTTGTGCAAAATTTAATTTTCATAAGTTTGTTCACACAAAGATTGTATGAATTCCATATTATGGTTAACATGAAAATATTTATATGTATTCAATATTTTAAATATTCAAATGGATGAGACATTATTTTTGAATTGCATACTTGAATGTTCATGTTTAATACACAAAAATCAGATTGTTTTTATGCAAAATTACATCACAATAATTCAGTTGAAATGTAAAACATACACACTTCACATCAAAACATCATAAGTAAAAAAAACACATAATTTGTACAAAAACAATATATATACTTTTGTGTTATTTTTACATTTTGAAGCCCATGAGTTTTGTTTCATGATTTTTGCACGAATTATATAACATTTTTGTGATATTGAAAGTTTATGATGAAAGGGCATTTAAATTTAATAACTATCATTTGCAAAAAACTTACATTATTATGGGCTCATAAGAAGGTCGTAATGCATTTTCTTATGAGGTAGTATATTAATTTAAAGCTTTCTAAACCTTCATTCTTCAATCTTGTGAATTCCAAATCAAATCCATTTTTATCTTTAAAAAAGTTTGGATCAAAATTCATTTCATTGCCTATGTTATGTAGGTTTATAAATTAATATACCTTACCTAAGGTACTATATATATCATAATGTTAGGTATATTAACCTAAGTTAAGTAACATAAGTAAATGAAAATTAAGGTAGAACAATTTTAGGAACATGTGGAAATCCATATTGTCCGAATTAATATTATGGAAATAATGTGGAGGTGGATCCAGCTTGAATTACATTAACCATGTGACAAGGTGTCATTAAATACATCCATCATTTGGACTTTGGCAACCTTACTATAATTACAAAGACCATATATTTGAAATCTTGAAAAGTTAAACTACTAAATGTAGTGAATGCAATTTTTTTTAAATGTTCATATTTCAATGTACATTTTAATATTTGGTCATTAATATTTTTTCAAATTGTCCTCCATAATATCAATGTGACCACACTAAGGTTTTTTTTTTCCACTTTTGTGTTGTAATCACATTAACAATCATCCATAAGAGGATATACCCAAATTTGTCTACAAGACAAATAGGACAATATTCTTTTTGTAATCATGTTTTTTGTAAATAACTTGCAGGAGCAAGTGTTATGAATGTAGTCAACCCATTACAATAAATTAAAAAATTGTTGAATTTTTTCAAGTTTTTCTAAAAAGAACCTATGGATGGGTCATAACCCCCCCCTAAAAAAAATTGTGTTTCCACAAAATTTCACACCAAAAAAATGTTGAACCACATCATATTAAACATTGAACCATTTATCCTTTAATGGGCATTATATGAAGGTGCATCAAATCCATATTCATTTATTATGGATTGTTACATGTTATTTAGTAATGTTTCAAAAATCTAACATGTTATAATGATTCAAATTTTCTTCATTAAATCTATACAATGTTATTATATCATATTAAAAAAATTGTTGATTTTTTTTCTTCTATTGAATCATTTCTATGTGTCTCCATGGCAATTATAACTTATTAAATCTTGGAAAATATGCAATTTTACAACATTTTATGGACTATTTAGTGTGCTTTCACCTAGGCATCCTAACCTAGGCTAATATATTTAGGCTAGGTTTGCTAATATGAATAGGTGCAAACATGTATTTCTTTGGTATTTTTCTTTAAATGTTATGGATTAATTAGTTATGATGATGTGGCAAATTTATTTTTATTTTTGAAAAATAATTTATAGCATCATTATTTATAGTTCAACATAAAAAATATTACGACCTAAAAGAATGTCACATTATATTTTTATGTACATGTGTATATAAAATAAATGTACATAAAGTGAATATAAAATATCTAAAAACATCAAAAAGGGATTAACATTGAAAACAAAGATTACATTCCTTAAAAAATGTTTTTAGGTGCTTTATATTGATTAGCTTCATTTCAAACTTACACAAATGTTCCCATAATATATTTGAAACATTGTTGTAAAATACATTTAAAATATTTCAATATTAATTTAATTTATCATTTTAAAACACGAAAATCTTAATATTTGTAAAAATGTGTATATTTTAGTCGTTGTGTAAAATGGTGGGTCCAAACACAATGTCAAAAAACCTCAATATAAAAAAAGTTATGTTGAAAATACTTAGTCAAATTGGACATGTTGAAATCGACTTGTTCCAAAATGAATAGATTTTTTTTTGACGACTACATAAAAGGTGCTTTTGGAAAAAGAAAATCTTGTAAAAAAAATCACATTGTTTTGTAGTGCTTGCCACTTTGAGAAACTATTTTGCCTATTTAATAAATAATGGGAATGTTTGCTAAGATGATATGGCAAACTATGATTGGTTATATAAGGTGATGGATTTGAAAATCCATGATCTTATTATAGTGGCCAAAAATAATCATGACATAAAATAGATGTCATTTATTATAATATTCTGTAAAGGTGTGAATAATACACTTACAGGAATGTAGCACTTATTTAGGTAGTGGTTGATTACCTTGGTGAATGAATTAGAAACATGGGTTTGTGATTTTTAAAGATTGGTTAGATTGGTGTAAGCATGGAGTAGGGAACCTTGTGTGATGCTAAAAGAGTTAAGAGAGTAATCATCTTGTAATCCATTGTATTCCAACACACCCATTTGAGCTCCAATAGGTCTAGGATGAGCAACATTTTGTTGAATGTGATGACACTTCACTCATATATTGACCTAGTCAACGTGGTTTTGTGCTAAAGGAAGAAAGAAAAGATGACCATCCTGGGATGACATGGATAAGTATATACAATTGCCCAAGATTATACAATGGAAGGATCCCATCTTAAAATACCCACTACTCCATGGATCCCAAGGTTTTTGGTGCGGTGGGTGTTTGGAGGTGTCAGTTGGTGCACACTTAAATTTTCCAATACGTATACCTAATAACTCTAAGTTTATACCATGGTTACCAATGTATATGCTGCTTCATCCCAAGATAAAAACCTGTTGAAACCTTAGGTTAAAATGAAAGAGAAGTACATATGTGGACAATGGTTTATATGTGATCAACTAGCCTAGCCCCACCAAATTACCTATTCTTCAAAATGTAATTCAAATTCAATCCTTCAGGGATTGGTGGCAAGCATGCATATCAAAAATTCCCAAAAAAAATTGCCATCACAAAATATCTAACATGGTATGTACTTGAATTGGCCACTTCTTGCCTGCCTGCCTGGTCAAATGATGGTTGTTGCAATGCTCCTCTCATGGAAATTTTGCTCACACAGCAACAACTTATCCACTAGGGTATTTATTTGCTACAGAGAAGTAAAAAGAATCAAAAGGGGTTTGAGAGAAAAGGAATGGTGGAAAAAAAAGTACCTAGTCAGAGAGAGGTGCAAACAAATATTCTACCCCTAATATATATCACACTCCTGGTCACTTTTAAATGGTCAATTATTGTCCATTTTGGACAAGTTTTGTCAATACGGTGTGTGGATGGTTTAAGAATCACCCAAGAACTAAAAGTCTTGGAAAGTTGACTACTCATGTATAATGTTTTTTTAACTACTACTTACAAGGGTAACTCCGACTTTGGGGGTCAGTGGGGGAGGATGCTTCTGCCAGGGATAGCCAAAGTGAAGCAACAGCCACCCAGAGCACCACGAGGGATGACGGTGGGTGGACAGGAAACACAGGTTCCAGTTACATACTCAATTGGGTTACCCAAAACCCTAACCCTAAGTGATGGTACCTTGGTTTCTGTTTCAACTACATACCTACAATCAACCCACTTAGACCTTATGAGCGAGCCGGCTACATGCATCTACTTACCTAGTAACCTTCCATAGTCTTACTTACTTTCCTTACCTACAGGACTTTATCCTCTATGGGATAGGCTACCAAGATGAAACCCATTATAATAATCTCAGTTCAGATGAGGTCATCTCCACAACTTCATCGTAACATTGGAAACACATTTACCCAACAAGTTTAGTTTACCCCCCAATTTACAGTTGGGTGCTGCACACTTGATGCAAAGAGGGAGTGACATGTTGCGTAATTCATAAATTGTCATCTCATACTAGTTGGCCTTGAATGTGTCAAGCGCCTTTCACACTTTTGTGACTAAGTTTTCATCCAAAATGATTTTGTTGGCTGGAAAAAGCTTATAGTGTCACTCTTCTTGGTATGTAGAGTGCTAGAGGTGTGAATTGTTGAGATACAACCCGAATTAGAAAAGCCAAGTTTTGTGAGGAGTAAGTAGTGAGGACCATGACAAGTTCAAAGGATGTGAAAACTTATCATGGATAATAACTATGGTGCATGAACAGCCGATGGTCAGCCACGGGCTCATATCATTTCAGGACATTCTCTCTCTCACCCATTTGTTAATTAATTTGCTGAAGTGAGAGAGAGAGAGAGAAGTGATTTGTTTTTTGGCTGAAAATGATATCCATCTTGGATGACAAGGCTGCCCATGATGGCAGGCACCTGCAGCATGGAAAGTGAGCATTATGGACTTTTTTTTTTATTAGGCTAGGGGAGAGTTTTGGATCAGGGAAAAGCACAACTTCCTTCAGGAGTAGGAAGGAAGGAAGGATCCTCGAGATTTCAGTTGCTCAAGATTCTGGTCTGGTAGCCACAATATGGGCAAAAATCAAGGAAATACTAGGAAGTTGTCCATCCATCCACGGCATCCACCTCTACCTACTACTGCCTTCCTTCCTTCTTTTCCGGGAGCTCACCTTTTCAACACATGTTCTCTGAGGTAAATTTTCAGCAAAGGGAGTTGATGCACCATACCTTGCCTCCAAGGTTGAGACCCAAAAGCCCAACACTTTTTAGATCTGTTTTATATTCACTCGAACTTACTCCATTTTGTGAGCCTCTATCAATATCTACTGCATTCATGGAAATATAAACATGAAATATTGAACAATTTATAATAAGAGATCAATTTAAATGTTATCATGAGGACCAATCATTATGATCGACCAATCAAACAAAACCATATTTCCTTAGTGACCCTTTTGAAGAGCCAAGTTGTATCATGTGGATTATTCACAAATTCAAACTTTGTTTCATGTCTCACATAAACTTTATCTAAATTTATCATGTACATGTCATTATATTATTGGTCGTGGAGATGCTCTTACTTAAGAAGTCTGACTCAATCTACTCATCCATCCGCAAATGGTTACAAAATCAACTATTGAATTAAAAAATTTACACACATTCAATTAGATTAAAGACCAAGTGTGATTTGTAATCCATAGCTTTTTGTTACTTTATGTTTTTGTGTTCAGAGACATACTTGGAGTTAAGGCCATGAAGAGAGTAAAAGTCAAACTTTTCAACCCACTTAGACCAATGCTGTGCAACCTTGTTTGCTGCTAATTAAAGATGGCAAAAAATTAATTGTTTACACATGATACACATAATACACACACATCTGCGAATCAAACAACGAGAAGTGAAGTGAGTGTGTACAAGTATGGCCCTCCCTTGAGAGAGATTACATGACCCACCAGCAGCACCCACTTGTGCAACCATCAAATTGAAAACCTGTTACAACCATGACTCAACAAGCTGGTTACTAATCGTGTAAACCCTCTTACTTCGTCCTTCTCTTTAACATAGGTAAAATATCTATGTAAGTGGGTAAGGAAGGTAAGGAAGGTGGTTAACTCTGGGACGGGAATACAACCAAAAAAGTGTTCTTCTTCCCTTTCCAGAGGCCATCCATGGTGCATTCACTAATGGGTGCTGGTTCTCTCGGTGCATTCACTAATGGGTGCTGGTTCTCTCGGTGCATTCACTCATGGGTGCTGGTTTCTCTCTGGCCTAATATAATAAGTAAAGAGTGTCTCTGGGTTGTAAGTAACTTTTAGCACAATCCTGACCTGGCTTGAACCTACCTTATGTCAGCTTGGATATTTTTCAAAGGCCTGCATAGTAAGCTGTGGGAAAGCATTAGTTGAGTAGTAACTAATTACTTGCCTTGGGCTCCACCACCACTGTACAGAACTTTCTTTTGCTCAGTGGGCCAAAAGTTGGACTGTAGGATTTTATTTTTTTTAAGTTAGACGAACTCATTAATTTATTCATCACTGATGAGAGCCCTTTTTTTTTTTTTTTTTGGGGGGGGTCTCGGGGAAGAACCTGGATCACATCATAGCTGCAAAATGATGGTATAATTTGTAAAGCACTAGTAGAAAATCTCTAGTGTATATACAGAGTATGCGGATTTTTTCCTTCACTACAAGGTGAGGGCATTTCGCAAAGAGTGACCTCTTCTTTTCAAAAAATTTCCCAATGAGACCCTAAAAGAAATTCGCTAGTGCTTTAGGGTTGGTTAAAACAGCCTTGGATCAAGCGGGGTGTGGTTCCACACCCCTCGAGCAGAGGTGCTTGTTTTGAAACCCATAGGACGTTTACCTTATAGAAAAAAGGGCAAATTTTCCAAAAACTTATTGTAAATTTTGGTTGGATTCCCAACAGCCAGGGTGGCCTGGTACCTTCTTCACCTTCTTGAGTGAGGCCTCTTAGTGGCCAAATCAAACCAAGGCCATTTGCGTGGGCTTGGGCCTTAAATAACCATTTGTATTATGGAGGAGAGTCTAGAAACTAAAGATGATTTTTTCTAATTTAAAAAAAAAAAAAACCATAGATTTGGACTCCGAGACCTTGATTTAGTCTAAACATGGGATATTTACAATATTTATTATAGAAGCAATTTATATAAAATTTGAGGGCTTTTAGTTTTTACCATAGTACGAGTGTGAGTTCGCCGGTTGGTTCACCCTACGGGCACATGGAGTGACAGTTAAAAATTGGATGTGGGAATAGTAACTTTCTAGTGCCCTTCTTTCTTGTAAAAAAACTGAGCACCATAGGATAGTAGGCGAAGAATAGAATGCTCCAGCGAGGGGGGGGGAGGGGGGGTAAAAAGTAAAAAGAAAAAGGTCCTGCCTGTTACACTGTGCCGACGTGGAAAGTGACGGAACGCGGGCGGCGCATGTGGAGGACGCAGCGGATTGGTGCACTCGCCTTCCATGCCCACACTTATACCCTCAATCCACTTGAATCCAACGGTAGCGCGTGCCGGCATCTATTTCGCCATAATTACAGCCTTTTTTTTGTTTTTTTACAACTCATGCCTCGCCCTAAACCCTTTTTTCTATCTCCTTGGTTCATGTAGCTTATCCAATTGTAAAGTAATTTCTTTTTTTTTGGTTTTTTTTTGGCCACAGTCAACCAACCAACACCCACCAGTGCACCATCCACTGGATGTCTGTTATTTTACGTACTTGTGGATGAACCTCAACTGAGTTAGTATATAATTGTTTCACCGTGGTAACCAATTCCGTTAGAAATAGGTCTCATCATGTATAGGTAGATAGGTAGGAAATTAGATAACTACTAGGTTAGTAGATGGTTTATACATACGCAAGGGCTCCTTTTACTACCTACCTACTAACAACCTAGTTGTTAGTAGGTTGTTAGTAGGTAGGTAGTAAAAGGAGCCCTTGCAACTGCACTAATAATCACCATGGTTAGCTAGGTAACTAGAAACCCAACAGAAAACTGTTTCCTGACCACTTACCATCCATCCTTTAGGGTGCAATAAGTTGTATTGTTACTTACCCTCGGTGAACTAGAGGGACCACCCTGGTCCATGCAGCCTTGGGTGAACCAGCCAGCACCCACACTGGTACCATGGTAAGAACTAAAAACCCCCAAAATCCATTTAAATTGCTTTCTAAACATTAAAATTATTTTCCGGACTTAGTATTGTTCGTTCTTGTGACATTGAAGTCAATCAGAGGCGCCCAATGTAGCTAAGTACCTATACACTAAGGTCCCTTTACACTTACGTAAGGGACCAACGTAGCTAAGTACCTATACACTAAGGTCCCTTTACACTTACGTAAGGGACCATGACCGTGGAAATGTTGAGAGTCCTCAAAACACATCCACAGTCAGTCCCAGAGAATTCAGAAATCATTCATGTGTCGGCCCAGATTGTCATGTGTAATTTTTAAGTGAAAATTAGACTTTATTGAGGTGCCAACATATTATAACTGAGCCAAAAGAAGCTAATTCATTATTTTATATAATTTTTGATTTTTCACTTGATATTATATTATATGTAACTGTTTTACTACCCTTTAGGATTTGTCCCCCTTTTTTTTTTCATTGCTTTGCTTCCATGTCTTCTTTTTTCACTTCATTTTTTTCATTTCAGCAAGTAGGATCACCATGGATCTTAGAAGAGAAACAAACATTGTAAAATAAATCTAAACAAACACATCTTTTTGGCCCATGGACTAAAAAATTCACATTCATCTAAAAAATAAATAAATAAATAAATATTATATATATATATATAATCATGACAAAAAAATTGTAGACCAATCATGGTTTTTAAAATGTGCAACTCACCTCTAAGAAAATTATTAATTGTTTTTTAATTTGGACCACCAAATTTGACCAATTGTGATTTTTTGAGCTCATGGTTTAACAAACTTGTTAGACTCACTTGTTTAAGCAGGTTTAACAACAAGTTCATTAGATCAAGAAACATTATCCATAATGCACTTGATGTTGATTTTTCATTCATTTACATTTCTTTAGCCATTTGTTTTTTCAACTTTGTATAAAAGGAACTTGGACCTTCAAATAGTTTTTTTTTCAATCATAGATTTTCTAGCATGATGATCGTGAACTTTTAAGTTTTAGTGTAAAAAAGGTTTCCGTGAATAGTTGGACATTACATGTTACCAAAGTTATAGTTAGGTTGTGAGGCTAAAGGTTGATTCACACCTGGTGGTAAGCAAATGTTAAGTCAATGGTAAGGGGTTCATGACAAAAAATGAATTCAAACTTATAATCTTAATTTAACACTAAAATCTATATGGTTGCCTAGGTAGCAATAAATGTTAAGAAGATTTTAATTAATGTTATGTTAATGGATATATAACATCAAATCTTCAAAAACCATAAATTTTGTATGAAAAGTTCAATGGTAAGTTATCAACCCCTGAAACGACACTTTAACTCAATGGTAGTGTAACATGTATATGTTTGAAATGTTTCCTGAAATCTACATTTGTTCCCCTCCTATTCATCCTCCACTTTCATCTCCCCCATCTTTGTTATTCTTTACCTCTTCCTTCTTTTTGTTCTCCCTTTATCCTTGCTACAAGTTGTTCAAAGGAAAAAGAAGAACATAGTTGGAAAATCTATTATTCAAGATAGTTTGGAAGTTATAGCAAGTCTTCAACAGTGCAATGGAATTTTTAGGGACTTCTTTTCCAACCAGAGTGATGAACAAAGTCAAAAAGGTAATCTTCTTTTGCAATTAATTGAACATTTGCATGTATTTTTGCAAATATGTTGGACATATCTATTTTCAATTTTTGAATAGCTTAATGTCTGACAACAAAACCTTCTACTTATATAGAAGAATAAACTTCTTGAACAAAACAAAATTATAGGAGTCACAACACCTGCATACACACAACACATGCACAAATTTGGTGAATTCAACAACCACAGACCATCAACATGTCTATTTCACATATATGTAAAATAAAAACATATTTCATACATTTTTGTGTGTAGGTGTAGAACAATTTTTCAATTGCAACTCCCTCGATGATGAAGTACCTCCTTGAATAAAAAAGAAAGGGAAAAATAAAAATACATCCAACCAAATAGTTAGTTCCAATGTGCGATAAGTTCAAGGCTGCAAATCACACCAACCAAATTGGGAGCATGATGAAATTTTAGCACTCTACAAAGCCAAAAAGGAAAAGCATGTGGCAAGCCTCAACACAATCAATGTGTGAGACAAATTTGAAATTATTGTTACAAAATGGAACAAAATGGAACAAGTTTCACCAAAGGTTATGAATGCAAGGTTCTCCACTCAAATGAAGAATGGTCTAGCTTGTAAAGACAAATGGGGCACTATTGCAAGAAATTTTGAAAAGAACTATGATTACAAACATGAAAGAAAAAAAATCAAGATTACTGGTCCTTAAACATAACAAAGAAAGTTGCATGAAGATTGCCTAGGACCTTTGGGAGGAGATTATACAAAATGGTTGTAGAATTTTTGGGGACATGTCCCATTTTTAACCCACCTCACATGTGGGATTTAATGGACGATGCAAACAAGAACTACAAGCCTTCTATTTTGACACATAGCGACACCATCAATCTAAATGAAAATTCAATAGATGTAAATTATGAAGCAATGCAAAATGTGAATGCAAAAAAAAATACCAATGCTGATGATGGCTAAATGTTTGAACCAACACAAGCTACACCTTTGCCACCTTGTAGTGCAGCAGCAAAGAGTTTCACTAAATTGATGCACAAGATAAGTGGTGATTCCATTGATCCCATTTGTCTCAAAGTCATAGCACCATTGCCTACTCATGCAAACGCAACTACACCATTACCCACTCAACCAAAAGTCATGTTAGGTATTAACCCCCCATTGAACCCCCACCCCCCACCCCCCACACCAACATTAATTAACTAAAACTCTAACATAGCAAAAGCATGAGATGGTCATTCTACTAGAAGTACATGGGTTAAAAGAACCTATTCTTTTGCTCATAAGAGCATGGTGGAAACAACATAGAAAAGGAGCAAGATGTTGGTGGAATCCATTGATCGAATCAATGCCACAAATGTATTGTTGGAGGAGAAACAAGTTGAAATTTAGGACAAACTTGTGAAGAAACAACTTGAGTATTTCAAAGTTAGAGATGAAGTTGCCAATTGCACATAGATGGGCATGGGCATGAATTAGGCCTTCAATAACTTGGCACAAGTTAGGACCCAAGCTTTCACACAAATTGTTGCCAATGACAATCCACGCACAAACAATGCCAATGTTACTACCAATAATGACACACAAATAAACAACAACAATGCAGAAGATATCATTGTCATCAAATAAGCTATCAATGAATAGAGGTAAGTTCAAGCTTGCTTGGAATCAAAATTATTTGTTGAATGCAGACTATCTTTAATTACTAAATCAAATTGACTTGTTTTGACATGGAAGTTGTGTTTTGGGGGAAAATATTAAATCTGAAAAATATTTAGTTGCCATGAAAATGCCATAACACTAAACAAAGTCCACCACAATCCAACTAAATGCCAACAAATGAAAAAAATTACTAAATGGTATGAATATACATGGCAAAAGGTTGTGTGAATTGAAATGCATAGGGAAAAAAAAAAATTCAACATTTTTATTACATGTTTAATTTGACAAAAAGTAGGAAGGATAGATTCACATGTAATTCAGTGAAAGTTTTTTTTGTCTATTGAAATTATAATGTCAATTCCCCTCAAAGGACAAATCTCCAAGTTTATCATGACCTTCAATTTGTGCTTGATTCATGGGTTCTTTAGCAACTTTATGATTTCCTTATTCATGTACACCAACTTCAAGTTCAATCATTCGAAGTAATCGAATAATGTTAGTTACATCTTCAAACCTAAAAAGGTTGTGCAATAAGCAATAGCATGTAAACACATCAGGAAGGAATGTCACATGTAACTTAAACTTCTGCAATTTTTTTAAAGTCTTTTTCAAAATGCCAAAAACATTTTCAACTACCAATCTCCTTCGTTTATGCTTTCTATTGTACAAAAGTTCTAATATTGAATGTTGCCCTTATTCTTTGAGAGATGTCATAATCCAAGTGATTAATGGATAACCCTTTTCACATAATAGATACGGTGGAAAACCATCTACACCCTTCCCAAGATCAAATAAACCTTGATTTTGAGCATGTTTATATAATGCAAACATGTGTAGGACTCTAAAATCATCAATGTTACCAGGCAAGCCAACACAAATGTCAAGAATTATTTTTTAATAATCTATTATTATTTGAGCTACAATTGAATAGCCTTTTATTTTGATAGTAATAATCTTCCAAAAAATGGTTTTAGGTTTAGAAATTTGGATGTGGTTGCCATCAATTGCACCCTAAACACTTGGTAATCCACACAATTGCTGAAAATTTTCCATCACAAAATTCATTTATGCTCTTGTTGGTCACAAAATTTACTTCATGAAAGTGATGTTGGTAGCTTCCATAAATTCATGCAACATGAATGACACTATTGATTTATCGATTGCAAACAATTAATTGCAAAGTAGGAAATTAATGCCATGGGCTAGCTTATAAATAGTGCACGACACCCATGTTTCAATAGGAATTGCGCTTCGATAATGGGTGTCTTATTTCATCAACATAGGCCACAATTGGTCAACAATCATAAACAATGTTGCCTTGCATGGTCATTCTAAAGTTTTACACCAATCTATCATCATTGTATTCTATTAGTAAAAACCGAGAGAACCATGTGGCGTTCCTCGGCTTCACCCAATGCCCTAATTCCTACAATAGAACTAGAAGACAACTTTGCAAGTGCAAGTGACAAATTGTAGTTATAGTAAAAAAGAATTATGGGTTTGTTTCAACAATGGGGTTTAAATTGTTAAAACTTGGATCCAAAGATGAAAGAAAGGCCAATTTGGAAAAGAAATAAATGATTTAAACAACAACATACACCCTATTAAAAACAAAACCCTATCGCTCTAATTTGTCCATGGAGTTGAATAAAATGGAAGGTGAGGACTTATCTATGTTGTAGATGCACAAAATGACAATAAAGTTCAATCATAACTCAAATGTTTATCTTTTATCCTTCATGTCGTTAACAATGAACATAAATAATTAAACATCATTTTTTATTCTTGAAAATGCACAAAGCATAACTTTTTACAACCATCATTGAAAAGGAAGATTTTCAAAAGGCTAACATGTTAGAATTTAGAAGTAAACTAAAAACCATAAACTAAAATCACAACAACACCAAAAATCACTTGCAAAAACATTAACAATCACTAGCAAGTTGCAACAACAACAACACACACTTGCAACAACACCAAAAATCACCTACAACAATGCTAGGAAAAAGAGGAAGAGGAGAATGAAGGAACAAATGAGAATCACGATTATGAAAGCAACCAAGGAGCAAGTTATAGTGATGCGGAAGGGGAATGTAGTGTCGTGAACCCGAATAGCTATGGTGTTGGTGCATCGATAGCAATAGGCGAAGGTAGGATGAACAATGGCAACAAATCCTCGTGTAACAAGGCACACGAAGTATCATGTCTTCACACTAGTATTTCTCTTCTATTTTTGTATGTTTCTACTCCTTTTGTTGTTGCAAAGCTAGAAATTGTAGCTATTGAGGTAGGGAGCTTCATAGAATTTTGAAACAAAAGCAAATTGGGTTTGTTGTGATTTTGAGAGCTACGAAGATGATCTAAAGCAACAACAAAGGAACAAAGTCACAAGTGAAGACACCATTGAAGACAAAATAATAACACCAAAATGGTAGACCAATGAAAACAAAACAACAACATTAACATAACTCAATGAAATTACAATGAAAATTGAGTAAAGATGAAACAATTTGATGATATAAAAAGAATGAAGAGGAGAAACGTGAGGGACTAAAAGGAGAAGCATGAGCAAGACAAAAAAGAAGAAGTCTATGAAGAGTGAAGTTAAAAAAGGAGCTAGCTTATTTGAGCGCATGCTCGTGCATGATGAAAAGGGAAAATAATGGCCATAGGGATCAAGGGGAATGATGAAAAAAACAACAAAAAGTTGCCTTAACTTGCCATCATGGATTTTGGTGTGAATCCATGATGACAAGAAGGTATTTTTTTAAACCTTCAAACTTTTTAAACCTAAATTACCGTAGGTGTGAATGCACCTTAATAAATGTGAACAAAAATGTTAATGTTAAATAAATGTTAGGGGTGATGTTAGTTTTAGCACTAACATTAGGTGTGATTAGAATTTAACCTAGATAAAGTTATTTAATTAATGGTTAAAAGCCAATTTTAACATTTTTCTTCTATTTGAATTTTCACATAATTCTGACCCTTGAAAAAAACTAATGGGCCTTCACACCATGTTTTGTCATAGAGTCATTAGGTAAACAACAACAACCTACACAATCAATAAATAAGACAAATTATAACCAAATGTGAAAGTGTCATGCCCTAATATGCCATAATTCATGTTGAAATCAAAAGGGGTCCATCCCCCACCTCCGCTTCATTTGCCATTTACCTTAAGCCTTTATTTGTTGCATTTCACTGTGCCACAATCCACATTCATGAGGAATTATGTCATGTTGTTATTTTAATTCCATTATCTTTAAGGCCTTTAACTTAATGAGATTTTTGTATATTATTTGAAATCATTTTTTTTGAAAGCTAGCTTGATTTCACAATTTTAATTTTCAAAGTTGTAAAAGCGTTTTATTCAAGTGTTGTGGGGTAAAATTTAAAAAATCGACAAGCTTGAAGGTAGGTGCATGTTGTTGTTTTACACACCTTTCAATTTTTGCTCTTCTTCTAAGTTTATATTTGCACTTGTTGATGTTCAAATAAGTTGTCTTTTGCCTTTTCAATTTTGGTTCCAAACTCCATACAAAAGCTTTGGAATTCAAGTTCATTTTGTTCTTTTGTTCTTGCATTTTTTGTGTGTCTTTCATTTGTGTTGTATTATTTGGAAACTTTTGTTATAGTTTGAAGTCTTTTTGTTGAATTGAGAAATGTTTGTGTGCATTGCAATTCCTACACTTTCTTATAATTTTGTTTTTATATCTAGTTACATTGATATTTGCGTCATGTTTTTTCAACTTGTTTTTTGGTTGTCTTCTTGTTTTAGAGCTTCATAAGCACATTTTTTGTGAATGGATTGGGTTTTGTGCTTTGACAATTCCCTACATTATGATTTTTTAATGTTTTAAAAGTCCGTTATGCCTCCATTGAAACTATTGTTGAATTTAACATATCATTATTTTATCCTTCTTCTATCTTTTTGATAATTAATTTCCTTCACCGGAAGCTTTTATAAATTGGAACTCAAGTGAACATTTTCTTTTGAAAGCTTTAGTAAATCTATTGCAAGTCAAGGGGGCCAAATTGTTCAACTTTTGTATTTGAGTCCTTGTTTTGCAACCAAATCTTAATCTTGCCCTTGCACTTAAGAAACAAAAATTGAAAAATGAAGATGAACTAGGTCATTAAATGGAAGTGTTAATGTGTGCAATTTCTTATAGTATTTGATTTGTTAAAGCATGAGTGTTGCATGATTAATTATGAAGACCTCTTAAAACCCACAAAAACATTGCAATGATTCCATTGAATGGAGCAAGGCCAAGATTCTATGCACAAGTAGGTTTTAGCATCTACACACCATTGTTGGATAATTCTTAAATTTCTTTTGAGAACCATCAAATTCAATCATTCTTGTTGTTTTAGAAAATTGTCCCAATGTTTTTAATTAAATATATATTTTAAAGAAATGTCCTTACTTTTAAAGTTTCAGTTATTATATTTCCAACCATCTTTTTGAGATAATTGAAAATCTGAATTTTGTTTTTCAATTTTAAAATAAAGATGATTCTCATAAATTTGATAGCCATTGATTTCTTAGATAATTATTTTAACTTGGGTATCATGATTCATTTAATATAATAAAAAATATTTTGTAGTAAAAATCTAAATTAGAAAAAAAAAACCAAGAAACTTTTAGAATAATCAATTTAACCTAAAACTCCTAACTAGAAGTTTTAAAAATCCTTGAATTTATGATTAAATAGGATCTTACCCAAATGTTTTTTTGAATTACTTTCTCAAAGTGACAATGAATCATTTTTTGGGTGAAATTATCATTTTTAATTTCAAAAACAAGTTACCAAATTTTGCTTCACTGGCGTTCGCGCGGGGGGGGGGGGGGGCTTGTCTTAGTTCTATTTATTGGTTGTTGATTTAATATTTTAATGGTCTTGTACAAAAGTGTTGCCAATTAAATTTAAATATGTTTGGGAATGTTCATTGTTCCTACTACATACAAAATTGAAAAAACAACATTAATCCTATTTATCCCTAGATTAAGCCTTTTAAACCTAAAATCTTATGACTTATAATTGTCCAAGTAGTATCTTTTAATATCTTGATTGGTTTTCAAATTTTGATTTTTTAAAAAGGTGGTGGTTTTTAGGTAATGAAAAGTATGAAAGGCAATTTTCAATTTGGTTGTTGTCAAGGATGACTTTAATAGTTTTCAAGGTGATAACTAACTTGAAAACCACTTGAAAAGCAGCCTCCCCTTTGATAATTGTGCAACATTGCTACCCACCTTGAAGTCTAGAAAATGAGATTTTTTAATTATCTTTTGTGATGAAAATGTGACCATCAACAACCAATTTTTAGTAAACATTCATATGTTTATTGTTAAGTTTGGAACCAAAATTAAAAATATGAAAAAACATTATTTATCACCGGGTCAAGTTCTTTAGGTAGATAAACCTTCAAACCCATAGTCAAAAAACCTCAAAAAAAAACATAAAATGTTAGAACCAAAATTGGAGGTTTTTTAAAAATGGAAGAACTCCACAACAATAGTGCAAACCTTGTCCAACTTGTTTTTGGTTTCCAATATTGAAACTTTTATACCGTTTGTTTATATTTATTATTCACAAAGCTTTAAGGAAGCTTTTCAAAGATGTAACTTGGTGAACTTTTTGGAACACAAAGCCTAATTTTTTGAGAAATATAAAAACACAATGGATCTCAATGTTGTCACCTAATAAATGGATGATTTCATACTACAAAAGGTTGGTGGTGGGGATGTTTGAGGAGTAGGGAACAACTTCTCATGCAAAAACTAATTTGGAACTCGTATGTGAGGTTGAACTTTTTTTGGGCCTCACATGTATTTTGTTGTTGCTTGCATGCATGAAAAACCTTTGCAAATTTACACTAAGCTATGTTGTTTCAATTTTATGTTTGTTGTCAAAATTTATTAAGTGACATTTTCAAGTATTTCATCATCATGTCACCAAGTATGGGTCCTTGGATTTTTTTGCTTTTGTGAACACTATTGATGACACTTATGATACATTGCTAATCTATTGAGATATAATCAAAGATAGAATTTGGTCTTGTGGGACAGGCTTCAATGGATGGTGTGCCATGATTAGGGTACGAAGTTTGGTTTTTTAGGATGGATTGGTTGAAAGTAATGGATATGTGAAATAACAATGCAATGAAATTGCCTTTGCCTTATTGAAGGACTTGAACGTTAGTTCCTTGCTTAAAGATGTAATAAATGTGGCTAGAATTATTTATCTTTAGTTTTGGGTGCAACTCCAAACTAAACATGCTTTCTTGGTTTAGCCAAATATTCTTAAAACTAATAATTGTCATGGCATAAACATTAAACCAAATCAAGTTTTCACTCCACCCCTATCGGATGAAACTTCACTCAAGGAGCAAACATTTTTCTTCAAGTTGACAATGCAAATAAATTGTCATAATGCTATGAAAGGATCACATGTTAATAATCTTTACATGTGAATGTAGAGGAGTTTATCTTGCAATCAACTCTTTTGCAACTAGTTGTCTAAGTAGTTTAAGCCCACTGAACTTTGAATGGAATTGATTTAAAACAACATTAAACAAGAAAGATGTTTCTTAACATGAAGAAAAAGCTCATAAACATGCTTATGACACGTTTGAATCTTGTGATGTGCATGTATGTGGATTTTTAAATTTATTTTTCCTATGAAGATGTTTCTTTGTTTGTAGCAATTAGATTTTGGGCTTGGAACAAGAATTGATATGTGACTAACTTCTCCTAAAGTTATTTACTTTGACATTAGAAACCAATTTTCCTACATTTCAACCCTTTTTACTACACCTTGATTTTTTTTCCCTCAAATTGTTTGCTATATGTTTTGCTTGTTTGTATATTTAAATTTGTTGCATGATGTTTTGTTTAAAAAAATTGTGTTTATGTTGACAAATTTTATATGTTTTTGACAAATTTCATTATTACAAAATGTGAATGTAATTCACTAGTCGTCATTCAATGGACCATTAAATTCGGTGAATCTTGAAGTGAATTCAATGGGACCAATGAATTCACTCCAAATTCAATGAAAGCACTTATGTGCAAGGACACATTTTATTATAATGTTTTTCATATGCTACAATGGGCAGGGTCATTTTGACAAGAGTTCCAATCCCCCAAATGATTTCACAAGTAACCAAAGTTTTACCTTGATTTATGATGATGTTTACATAGCAATTTTGTTGATTGTTGGTAAGCTTTTTCATTGCCAATTTTTTCTCCTCCAAATTCATTGAAGCTTGCGGCTTACATCTTCAGTGAACCAGTAGCTGTCACCCACAACTCCACATGGACCCACTTCTCAATCCCTCCCTCAACATCTCTAAATACCAACCTTCACACCTACTGAAAACCTCTATAGCTTATACGGTGTATCACCATTTTTTCTACAAAGAATTTGAGAGAAATTTGGAATTTTTTTTTGGGTTTTTCTAATGTAAATTTGACTAATTTTGATTTTAAGGGAGGGTTTGAAATCTCCCAAAAATTTTGATTTTAAAAAAAATGAAAAAAAAACATTAAAACAAAAAAACTAGTGTTATCTGTCATTTTGGTAGGATTACTACTACTGTATGACTTGCAGCTCCTGGACAGAAGTGAATGTAATGCAGAACTCTCCGTAGCCTGAAATTCCATAGGGGTGTGTAGGAAATGACAAATGACTGCAACAACAGCCAAAGGTTCTTCTGTCATTTAAGACACTCCCAGAAAGAAAACCTGCGAAAGCAATTGGTAAAAAATTAAAACCGGGGGACTTCACAGTGGCTGAAGGTCACGGGCACCCACTAGTATATATATGGGGACCATTGCTCTACGCTAATGTTGTAAACATGAAAGAACAACAACCAAAAAAATGTTGAGAGGCAGGCCCCGTAGATAGATAGATAGATATGTAACTAACAACCTCATTTTGTACCAAGTTGTTTTTATCACATGAAGAGGCCTGAAACGAAGATATGCCAAAGAGGTAGTAAAGTAGGTACTTACTATGGATGATGAATATTTTAAAGCATAGAAATTCTTCTCTGACAATAATGAGGAGATGTAGTTATTACCTAGTATGCACCCAAGAGGCCAAGATTCTTTTCACTTGGGGGAGGGGGGATTGGGTAGGCTAGGTGGGGAAAGGGGGGGAGAAGGCTTTGGGATTTTTAAAAAAAAAATTGCATGTTCACAAAATGTTCCTCAAATTATTCTCAATGTGTTCTCCTTAGGGTTCAGTGGCATGGCGTCACCCCCATTGATGAAGAGGTTTCAGGTTACAACCCGAATCTGCTGTGTACTGGGTTGGCCAGATCGGCTGCAGAGGGTTGTGCGAACAATGACAATGGCATTCATCCCAGATGTCCGAGTAGTCGTTGGTTATGGGCAAGCGAAATCCCATCCATCGAGTCATCGTTGTTGTTACAGCGATAATGAGCTTGATTACCCGAAAAAGAACTCACCACTTCCCGTGGCTTGTTTGTTTTTCTGGGCAGTAACCCCCACTGCTCTCTCGCTGGTTACCTAAGTCCATATAAGCTTTGCCCAAAGGTGAGATCTTAAATTTGGATTATTCAAAGCTTGGGGAGACAGACAAGAGTTTAAATAAGAAAAAGTAAAAAGAGGAAAAAGCGGAGGGGGAGGAGGTAGGGGAGGAGGACGCGGAAACAAAAGAGAAGAAGAAGAAGAAGAAGAATAGATAGAGTTTTGTTGACGTGTCCCCAGGATAGAGTGGTAGACGGCAGAATGGATTCCCCGTGTCAGGTCAGGAAAGGAGGCGGTTTCAAAAAAAAAAAAAAAAAAAAAAAAAAAAAAAAAAAAAACTGATGGTGGTGGGGACCAGCGGAGGTAAATTTTTATTTTTGTATACGCCAGTCAAAGCGCATGGCTTGGCCGAGCGGCATGGGTTACGGGATGCGCATGGGATGGGGGGGGGTCATGCGCGGTACTAGGCTACTACTACCAGGAGCTTTGTTGTTTCTCTGGTAAAGAAGACTAGTGCTGTTGTTGTTGTTCTTTGTTGTTGTTGTTGATGTTGGTGGTGGTGTTGTTTTTGTTGTCGTTGTTGTGAAGACCGCGGGGCCCCTCTACTACTACTACTAACTCCTGCTGCTTTTGCTTTGCTTTGCTTTGCTTTGCTTTGATGCTGCACCTTCTCACACACCTCCATATACACCTCGCGTCTCGTTCTTCTCCCTTCTTTGGTCACTTTCTCTCTTCTCTCTCGTGTGCTCTTCTGCGCCCCCCTGGTTTATGCACAAACATGTGCCCTTCGTTTTCTTCTTCCGTTTTCTGTTTGTGACTTGTGTTGTTTTTTGGGTTTTTGGGTTTTCTCATTTGTGCTGCTGGCTGCTGGCTCTTTTTTTGGGGGTGTTGTTTTAGTTCCCCTTTGGTTGCTGGAAGTTGTGTGTGTGTGTGCGTGCGTGCGTGTGTGGCGGTGTGCTTCTTCTTTTGTGCTCCTTGGTTGTATCTTTTGTCATGGGATGATGATGACTTGGATCGTGCGTTTGCTTGTCTTAAAACCGGTTTTGGGGGTGATCCATTTTGCTCTGTTCTTGCAGATGGTTGTTTGATTTTCTTTTTTGTTTGCTTTTGTTGCTCCAGGAGAGACAAATAAGAAGCCCCGTGTTTTCTTGACAATCACGTAGGGTTGCGTTTGACTCCCATCTGTATCACAAGTGCTCTGAGTGAAATGATGACTAATAATTCTCATTCATGATCCTGAAGATGCAGAAGCTCATTTGTGTTATCGGTCCCTCTTATCAATGCTATTATTACCTTTGATGTTGCGGGAGTTTTTCTTCTGTCAAGCGCTGTTATAGAGAACGGCTTTCTGTAGTTTTTTTTTTCTTGCAAGTTTCCAGATATATTTCTCCTTTCAAGAAGTATTTGTTAGCAGCTCCGCACATAAGCTTGTCTTGCATCCCCTGTCTGTCCAAGGAGATCGGTGAAGGGACAAGGTAGAGTGTTATGGTGTGCCCAAGTGTGCAGAAGGCCGGTTTGAGTTCGGCGCCCTCATGATGGACAGAGGGCGAGAGGGCCGGCGGAGCAGTGCAGACAGAGGCCCCGTGTCTGCACCTCGCCGTCCTCGCACGAGCGGATTCAAAGACGCCTCAGGTCGAGCCTTTTCACTGAACACCGCCGATTCTTGTTGGAAAGCCCAAAACGACAGATGCTTCCGAGATTTACCGCAATATATTGTGTGTCGCAGAGCAGAACTCGTCCTGTCGATGTGTTCCTGCAGACCAAGTTTCCGAAACTGTCCGCAAAGGAGCCCATAATGTAGAAGTCTGCAGGCTTTTGAACAGAGGCCTGCTTGACAAGATACCTTCTCTTGTAGCTTCCATGCGCAAGAACAGGATTGACAGTTGTTGGGTGCAAGGAGCGTCTATACTTGCTGGGTTTGCTAGTTAATTGAATCACTGAAAGCACACAGCATTTGCTGGATGCTGAGGAGGAACACCTGCTGATGTTCTCCTCGCTCTCTTCCGTTTTGTCCCTGAGCAGCATCTGGTGTGGAACAGTTTCACATGATCATGCGTCCTCTTAAGCAGCCTCCATGACCGCATTTGTCAGAAGTCAAAGGGCCAAAGTTTGCAATTTCGCAGCTTCCATCACAGCGTGCAGGCTCTACCTGTGCCTACGCTATTTGAATTAGAAGAGCATCGCGCGATGCATTCATGCAAAGCAGACTACCAAGTGCACACGCTGCGGAAAATAGTCTCATCAAGTTGCGACATCATTTTGATAGGTCCTCCTCGTTGGAAGATATGGGAATTAGTGCGTGCATCTGACTTGTTTCATTGTGGGTGTCTCTGTTTGCACAGTTGGTGAGGATTGCGATGACACCATGGACGATGTTCACAGCGCAAGATTACGGGAAAGGCCCAAGAAGGATAGCAGTAGCCTGATGTCTGGGAAAGGATTGGTCTCCTCGAGTGTAGTTTCGATTTCTCGCATTAAGAGAAAGAGGCAGGGATTGCAGGAGATACAGGTGCAAGTTCGAGGTAGCATTGCTGACGAGTTAGAGGACACGACCCATGATTCGGAAATGGGGGGTTCTGAAGATGATGACGATCTTCCCCCTCCCCCTATTCCTCGCCGCCCTGCGAAATCAAGGCCACAAGGGAAGGTGAGGTTCCAACTGTTCAGCATATTCCCGACCTGGAGATCTCCTTTCTCCTGTGCCTCGCTGCGGGGGCCTCTCTTCTCTCTCTTCTATCCCTTACATTTCTCGCACCTTCCAAACTTGCCGGATGTAAGCAATATGTCTTTTGACAAGCTTACGGTGAGCAGATTCTCATCCGTACTTTTCTTTAGACTCGTCAGTTCGGCACTCCTTTCACGCGTTCTGATCGATCTTCGGCGATTTGCAGGGCGTTGAGGATATCAGCATCAGAAACGATCTCCCAACTGTGCCCAGGAAGGCTCGCTCAGGTGTGTATAGACTATAGACTACAATGCATTGATGGCTATGCATTACAAGTTTGCTTAAACGCGATGTACAGAGTCGTTTTGACTTTTTGACACGTTACTGCAGCAGTTCCCAAGCGACTACAGGAGTCGCCCCCACCTCCAGTTCAAGAGACTCCATCTCAGCCACCTC
>Ga0209208_10000132_pt1 | contig 78396 bp, 52 predicted proteins | sample S1TSphfallax_3_FD_187694 | JGI IMG/M metagenome (GOLD analysis project Ga0209208, IMG submission 187694) | Host-associated microbial communities from peat moss isolated from Minnesota, USA - S1T2_Fd - Sphagnum fallax MG (SPAdes) (version 2) | ecosystem: Host-associated > Plants > Peat moss >... | reverse complement strand
AGACTTGCAAATTACACCTTTTTTCAAAAATAAACATTTTGAATTATGTTGTTTTGTTATGTATAGAGTTCATAATATTGTTAATAGAAGAGAAAGTGATGTCATATGTCACAGTGTCCGAAGGTCACGGGTACCCACTAGTATATACATATATAGACACAAACAGAAAAAACACCCATTGCAAAGAGGCAAAGAACATGGCGAACACTGAGGGAAGATCCAGCCCCAGGGAAAGAGCAAATACCATCAAAATAAACTCACTTCAAGTCGTGCCCATATTTGGTGGCCTGGGTCACCACTAGTCATAGATTTTCCTTTGCCAGGCGTTTCTGCTTGCCATCACTTTGACTACTTCTACAGGTTAAACTTTCCTTGTGTTCTCTTTGTGTGTTAGGTAATTTTCGTGGGTGCTACTGTTTTTTTTTTCCCCTAGAAAGAAAGGGAACAAATTTATTCAGTATGATTAGAGCAAGCCAAATTTTTCTGCTTGAGGATAGTTTTGTGAGCAGATCCAAAAAGCTCTGAAGTTTTCACAGACACCAAAGTCTTTGGCCATTCTGTGAAATAATTTCATACATGCAAAGTACAGAGTTATTAAAAACTTTCTGGTACACAAGTGATGAAAACCATTCACGTGCAAAGTGATCAGGGAACTACAGTTCTCAGCCACAAAAAACTGAAATTGACCACTTTTCTCAACCGCAAACAAAGTTTGCAACTGGTCACTACCTGAATGGTAGCTGATTTCTGAGCCCCTGAATACATAATAGGTGATTTCATTAATGCTGTCAGGTGGGAGCCAAGGAGTTAGAAAGCATTTGTTAGCAAACAGTTAGAGAGCATATCATTACTTATGTTCGACCAGTTTCAAGTTACAGCTTGACCAAAAGTCTTGTAGATATCGACTCCCTAGGACCAACCACTGGAGTGAACCAACACCCACCAGTACACGATGAAGGAAGTTGATAAGTGGTCAGGAAAAGCTTTATGCTGGGTTCTAGTTCCTTAGCTAACCATTTGTGTTGGGTTCTAGTTCCTTAGCTAACCTATGTGTTTCCAAATGTGTTATTATGTTGAAACCAGTGTTTAGAGGGTACTCACTTAGGGGAGTAAGATTTGCTGGTTCTAGTTCCAGTTAGTAAGAACTAATCCAAACTGGCACTGAAATTGGAACCAAAATTTATAGTTTTGATGAACTGGACCCAGAAGCATATTCCCAATTACAATTATATGTGAAACTGGAATTGGAACCCCAAAACCAAAATACATTTGGATAAAAAAGGAGTGATTGGAACTGGTCGTTAATCATTGATTCCAGTCCCTGCTAGTAATAACTGGATTCAGACTGAGACCGATTTTTAGAACCAGAATCAGAATTTATTTTGTTGAAAAGCCAGACCTTAAATTGGATTCCCAGTTCTGTTTATCTGTACAACTGGAACCCATACAATTCCAATTTATTTCTCACAACAATTCACAATCTGAAAATGCAAATCCTATATTATGAACTCAGATGTTTGTTACCCAGACTATCAACAGCACTTCAGAGTTATTTCCAGTACTACCCTGTAAACAACAATAACGTTGCTCACATTAATCCTAGTTACACAATATGTCCATACTATCATCATGTTAAAGCAATCCAGATTGTGATGGTTAGGTCTGCATGTTTATGACATCGACAAGCCAGGATATCTAATTATTGCAAAAGAGGATCATCTAACCCAGGGGCCAGCACCCAACTGTGGAAACCTGTTATAATTCAGTGTCCATGAACCACACCTGAGTAACCGAGGTTTCACCTTGGGAACCTGTCTTGTTAACCAGCTTTACTTCCACCTCACATTACCTAGGTGACCAGCTTTGTAAGTGGACCTAAGGTATCAAAGGTAAAAAGGAGGGCAATGCAAGTGGTCACTAAATATGTAGGTCAGTGGATAAGACACTTGATGCATACTGGATAGGTAGATAGTAGATGTCAGTGTTGGCTGGTTTATTGGTTTTTTCAATAACTTGCCAGATAGGTTATCAAAAACCAGTTGATTATACAGTTTTAAAATAAATAATTTTTTCCCTTTTTTTTGGTATTAGTGATTAAAGATTAATAACCTACCTGCATCATCAAGTCAAATAACTTGTGTGTAGGTTATTAATTGGCTTAATAATAACCAGCCTGATACCCGGGTCAAATCTCAATAACCAAGTAGATACATGGGGATGGTTAGACTAGTACACTGCTAACCAATGTGTTTGTCTATGGGACAGGAATATAAAGAACAAGTGTTTTAGGTCCGTATATTATTTGTCCTGGATGGTGTGCTGGGGGATGCTGGTTCACTCTGGCCTGCAGAGAGTTATCAAAACAGAACGCCAAAACTTAGTAGGCGCATTTTGTGGCCCATTTTGTGGATATCAGAAGTGCGCCTTTCAGTTCTCAGGCTTATTATTGAGAGTATAGAGACAACTTGTCCTGTTGGATTCTGTCACAAAACCTGGGTAAATCTCTCAGATGGGTAATCAGATCAGAAATGACAAAAAATGTCAGAGAGTTCACAGATTTAACCTGACCTGAACCACAGAACTACATGTTCCAAGTTGCAACTCTGGAGATATAGACAACCATATCCAAAACTGTCAATTGATTTTGCGTGACAAAGTTGCACGTTGATCCCATCATAAGCGAGTATCCAATTAAGATGGGCATCTATAAAGTGCATTTATGATGATGATGTAAATGTACCCACACTTATCAGCAGAGTTCAGTTATGGAATAGAGTGGGACAACCAATGGTGACCCGCTCGCGATGTGGTCGTCACTTGTGACTCTTGATACAGTACAGAAAAATGTTAAAAAATGTTTGCAAGTGTATTAAGCTTTACATCGTGACTTATAGGGCATCTTCACTGGTAAATTGCATTGGGATTGCATGGGGTTAGGTGGAGAATGAGGATGGTGTATCGTACTTTTGAGGGAATCCACTGAGGGAATTGTAGCCTAGGAAACTTGGGATTCAAATGTAGGTCCAGCTTACGAAGATCAGCTAGCGTTTGAAGATGATTGGATGATGGAAAAAATTTGATCTGTAGTTTTGGGGGGTGGGGGTAGGTTATGTTCACAGGATTCCTTGTCTAGAGTTTTAATGAAGCCCCTAGCTTAATGCTTGAGGCCTTGGGTGAACCAGCTCCTTCACAGGTCCTATGGGAGAACCCTGAAGATTATTTTGGTTGTTTCTAAACATCATAAATGTCTCATCAATAGATTAAATCAGGGCCAGGGTGAACCAGCCCCTATGTACTTTGGTAAATAAAACCCTACCTGGGATTTTCTAGTGTTTCTAGAGGATGCGTTACAAAGTGTAAAAAGTTGACAGGCTTTTTCAAAAGTTTCCCCTAATACCCAGTGACATCTGGCAGGTACCCACCATGATTTAACTCGAGAGATTCATAATGTTAGAGGAAACCCAAAAGAAATTTGGGGAAAGAAATTTGGGGTTCAACCATCGTTCACCCAAGGCATTAAATCAGGGTATCAGTGTTGGGAGGTTCTCATTTTGTTGACCCAGAATCAACGTGTAAATATACAATATATGTTTACTTGGGACAAATTGGTTTTCAAAATCAATGAATCCATTCTGACCCTTAACCAGAGGTCTTAAAAAGCATTGAACTAGTTTTGACGCAACCAGGGTTCTCAAAAAAATCAAAGAACGAGACAAAACACACAACTTGTCCTAAACCGTCAGTTCTTTCAGGCAAATCTCACCGGTTCTTTGAAGGTTTTCAAAAACTGGAGCTTCTTTTGTCAACAGTTCTAAAAGTATAAAAATTTGGAACCAACGATTATCAACAAAATCAAAGGAACCGTCCATCACTGGTCCTGACTCCTGACCTTACTTGGGGGGACAGTCAAGCTTACCAATTACCTAATGCTGATGTTAGAATATTTGGTGATCTTTGAAAGATGGACTAGCGGAGAAAGAAGAACTTATTTCCAGCTTACTGGATGGATCAGGATGGGAGGTAAAATCTCAATTCTGGAATACTTGGGGGAACTGATGATCACATGCACTACAATTTTGGTCACATGATAGCTGCTATTATGACTGGCCTCACTATAGGCTATATACCACATCACAGTCCCACACTCTCTCTTGTTGCCCTGTTTATGTCTTTAACTTTGTCACCAGTTTCTTGCTCTTGTCTTTCTCCACACTTCATCACGTTAGTCGTGCGTCTCCCTGTCGTGGCTTGTCGTCTTTGAAGTTGGTCATCAGCTTCTTGTTGCTGATCTACACTTTGGTGAGCTCCACATGATATTGTACATAGCTAGTAGCTGCATCATCTTCTAACAGCAAGTTTTGCAGTGTCTCTGCTCCTTCTGCCTCTGGAGCAGCTAAGTTTAAGAGGTTTTCATCAGCTTCTGTTGTCTTTTTGTTCCTTTCCAGCTCTTCAGCTAACTAGTTCTCCTTCAAGATCTATTCGATTGATCAATTGCAGTATCAATATTCGCACTAGTGTAGTTTTGTGGGTCACTTGAACATTTGGTCTTTGAATTCGGAGTTGAAGTTTTCCTTCATTCTGGTCGCTTTTGCTTTTCTCTGTCTAGTTTAGTGTTAGCCGCTGCTCTCTCGCGAGCAACAAAATTCAGCTTCACAAAAGAATTCAGGATCGAAGTAGCTGAATTTTCGCATCCCAGTCTCAGGTCAGACCAACTCTCGATGGATTGTAACGGTTCCTGCTGCACAGGACATTGAGGAGTGTTCAAGTACTGAGAACAAGACATTTCAAGACTTATCATGAGCCTGGCATCTGTTGCATTTTCCAATGGCCGGCTAAGGCGAGTTCCAATGTAGGTAGTTCCTAGTGTAGTCAACTCTCGCAATAGCAGAACTAAGGGTACTCGGGTCACCGGCGAGAACGTGATATGAAGAAGAGGTCAAGAATTGGTCTGTAAGAGGAGCTGCAATGGGTAACGGAGGATTAACAGGATGCAGTGTGATGGATCAGGAGGCAGTAAGTGTCGTGCATCCAAATGGGTATGTAGAGTACATCAGAAAGCCGTGCAATGTGGATGAGCTTCTGCAGGGATATCCGAACTACTTCCTTAGCAGATCAATCATAGCCAAGAGTGGCCGTGGACTGCCGCGACATGCCAAGCTCGAGACAGGCCAGACTTACTTCTTGCAACCTAAACCTGGAACTCGCGGCCCAGGTACTCGAAGAATTTTGCGTCCAATTCCAGCTCTCGGCGAGCATGCCCCGCGGGTGCCATTGACATTGTTGCAAGCTTTGAAGGGGGTCGAGAATCAATGCAACACTGGTAGTGTTGGAGATCGGAAACGAAGAACCAGCTCTGTAGTGCACACGAGATATCCGACTTCAAAGAAAGGTGTCAGCTCGCACGTCTTTCCTGTTCAATCTGAAGAGCTGGAACCAGGCCGCAAGGTCAAGCAGTCCGCAAGAGAGATAGAACCGAAGAAAGCTTCTTACATTAGAAGTTCAGAATATCTCGTCAAATTCGTTTTCTTTCAGGATTGTTCTCCTGCAACCTCTCGACTCATGTCTAACGATCACCGCATCAGGTTACTAGAACCTCAAAGGGAGAATAGATCAGCAAAGATTAGATCATCAATCAAGCAAGATTCCCATCCTTACTCGAGAGGATCTCGGTATTATAGGAGATCGGGGAACAAGTCCTGGCAGCCCGTGCTTCAAAGCATCTCTGAGGCAACGCCGGTAGTCCTTGATCATAAGTCTGCAGATCATCATCACGATGCAGACCTTACTGGTGATGTTGATATAATTCATGACAGCTGCTGCACACCTCATGAGCTGCAGCTGTCTTATTATGTCGATACTCCTCATTACAGGCAACTAGACATCAGTTTTGAAGCAAAATGTAGTGTCTACACAGCTTAAACTTATGTCTAGTTGCAGCACTAGGGCTGATCACTTCTCGTGATCATGCCATGGGCAGCTTCCGTGCGAGGTGATCAAGACTTAAGTAACAGTACTAGGGCTGATCACTTCTCATCAGTTGATGATCAATGCTGCTAATTTCGTCATTTTACTCCACAGATCTTCTTCATTACAATGAAGCTCTATAATTGTACAACATATCATTCTCCTCATGATCCTCAATATATATATCCTTTGCAGGTTACCCATTAGCCAAGTTTTATTCTCTACTAGAGGCTCTAATCAGGAACCTCCAGCAACTTCCCGGAGCTTCCACTTCACATACTATATGATTCATATCCACCACCTGGAAGCTCACTATAAAAGAATATGGTTTTTCCTACACAAAAAAAGCCTCAACTTATGACACATTACACTATGTGATTTCATTCACAATGTAACCATATGTGATGATCATTGTGTCACATGTTCGGTTAAAATGATAATATTTGATATTAGGTACTGGCATATGTTATGCTTTTGAGACTTTCTTTCTAAATATTTGCAGTCCTGATCTAATGAGTCTTAATGCTTCATGAACTGCACAATTAATATGTAGTTTGATGACATCCCTGCAAATTCATGCCAGTACTTACTTAAGTAATACAGTAGTTGAATAGCAGGTTCACCAGGTCTTTGCCAAATGGTTGTTTAATTTTGACGATTCAAATTTGACAAGTAGAATATTCTCAAATATTTCAAAAGATGCTTCATTTTCCTTCACACAAAAAATTTCTTGAAGAAAAATATCCTTTTGAAAATTTCAGCATGTGTAACTTTTTAAATTTTTTTGTTGAAGTTGCTATTCAACTCCAGTATTGCTTCATTGGTGCCACAGTCAACCAGCACATGTCAATGCACCATACACTGGATGCCTGTTATTACTCAGTTGTGGATGAACCTCAACTGAGTTAATATTTGGTTTCACCTTGGTAACCAATTCTGTATGAAACAGGTATCATACATACATAAGATCTTGAAAAAATAGTTAATTACTAAGTAAGTAGATGGTTTACACATAGGTAAGGGCTGTTTTTACTATGGAGGGTAGACCACTCATTACTGATTGCCTGCCTATGACCGAACATTCAGTTATATCTTCATCATATGTGCTTTATTTGAGTGATTTAAAGTGTTATGGGAGTGCTACCTCAAGCTTTAGAAATCATCTTTGAAGTGCAAAGGAAAATGATTAATGAAAAAATATCAAGAAAAAAAAAAAGCTTTCCAACTTACAAAAGGCGTTTTTTTTTCTTTTTTCTTCTTTTTGGACCCCTCCTACCTTCAAACCTCATAGCTTTCATATTTCTTATTCATTTAAAACAATTTAAAGTGCTATAGGAGGGCCACTTGAAGTCTTACAAATCATCTCTAAACTCTAATAACAACAAAGCAATGTACAAAGAATTTTTTGGGTGTCCAGGAACTGGCCTTTGTAGGGTTCAATGGTTTTTTTTCTTGAGTTCTTGACCCCCTTTATTTTGGGGGGCCATACCTTTCTCATTTCTAATCTATTTTCAACGATTGTTAATGTGTCAAATGTGCTAAGAGGAGGGGTTCAAGTTTTGTTTCGACACCAGAACAACAGAGCCCTCCCCTTGGATCCTGCCTGCCTGGAGCGCTTAAGTGTTCGATCACAGGCCGGTCTAGCTTACAGGGTTTTTCATTCAAGTGCAAAACTTAGTTCACTGTGGCCCTTCCTAACTTTACTTGCTGATCATACACACCCACATAAAAGCAAGCATGCCTGCTCTGCCACTTCAACTGCATCCAAAGATAAACTAAAGACTACTTGGAAGAAGTAGCTTTTTTTTTTCCCCCTGTCTTACATCCAAATGATTCCGTGACGACGGGCTGTTGTAATATCACGCTAGCTTTAATCTGTTGCACGAGTACGGAGTTTTTGAATTTCCTCCTTCTAATGACAGTCAACTTTTCCTCCAGTGCATAAAGCTACCTTCCCTTCACTTTATCAACTGCAATAACCTATATATACAGTAGCTCAGCAGTTGGCACGAGCTGCAGGTTCCCCATATGAGCACTGATTATTAGAACGTTAATACAAGTACACAAGTTGTCTGCCCCCCGCCAGATTCAGATCAGCCCGATGTCATGATTGATCCGAGGTCTAGTGATTGAGAGCCTGATCTTCAAAATGATCCAAGTCTGGGGGGAGCTGCACAAGGTCGGCGAGAGGAGGGGCAGGAGGAACTGGAGGGGCAGAGTTAACTAGGCGCGTTCATGATTGAAGATTAATCTGGAAGCATGAGCCAAGGCTCCAACTCACTCACTAGAGAATGCAATGAATTTACAACACTCGATTACATCCAGATTCTGTTACGTGCCAGCCTAGATTAATCCCTGATAATAGCCTAGTAGGCGATTACATCCAGATTTTGTTACGTGTCAAGCTAGGTTAATGCCTAGTACCTAGCCTCGTAGGTTATTACATCTAAACTCTGTTACGTGCTGGCCTAGGTTTTATATATCGAGTACTAGCCTAATAGGTGTATACGTGGCAAGTTAGTCCAGCACTCAACTCAACCTAGGTTAATACCCAGTAAAATCTAGCCTATTAGGTGATTACATCCAGATTCCGTTATACAGCAATTCAGTTAAATGCCTACTAACATCTAGCCTAGTAGGTGATTAAATCTAGATTCTGTTACATGGCAACCTAGGTTAATGCCTATTAACATCTAGCCTAGTATGTGATTACATCCGGATTGTGTTAAACGGCACCTAGGTCAATGTCTAGTACTAGCTAGTAGGTGGATACGTGGGCAGGTCACTCCAGCGCTGGACGTTGAAGTTAATGGCTAGTACTAGCCTAGTAGGTGATTATATCTAGATTCTTTTACGTGCCAACCTAGGTTTTAATGCCTAGTAGTAGGGTAGTGGGTGTGTGTGTACCTGGGGAGGGCGGCCTGTATATCAAAGGCCAACAATGATTAGTGTCAGGAACTGGAGGTAAGTGAAGATGATGATGAATACGATCATCGACTGTGCAGCCACAACTGATCATTAAATTACGTGCGCTACTCTTGGATACTTACAGCAGCCATCAGTAACCTGCAACCTCCAGCCAACAGGGCGTGAAGGTTATGGAACCCATAACTTTCCCTCCTCAGTCCTGGGGCTGCTGATGCTGCACCAGCCCCCAACAGACTGGGTACTACAGAATAAGAACAAGGTGCGTGGCACACTGTCGCATTGCCATTACATTAAAAAGTATCTTAAGGCAAAAGAAAAATTATGGAAATTCAAACATTTGACGATGCAAAAATATAATCTTCAAAATCCTTTAAAAGCAACCAAAATCCTTCAAGATATCATAACTGTATAACTAATCTCAAGTTTCAACACAAGCTAAACTATCATCTTTCAAAGATCCTCATATAAAAATAGATCCTACTACCTTCGGGTCAAAATCCCTTAACCCACTACACTCAATAATGAATCTAAAGGCAAGGAAACAAATTCAGAGCAGCAAATCCAGCAATCCTATTTGCCTGGAAAAAAAAAATCTTCAAGCCTACACACAACCCTATCCTGCTGAACATTGAAAGTAACAGTCGCTTTCAAGTTTCTACCATTTCCATTGGTTCCCTAAAATTCTCACAAACCTACCAAACCCTGACCTATATTACCTTTCCGTTGAATAAATAGATTGCAGCTATAACTTATGGAATAGAGAATGGCTGCTGTCACTGGCCATTACATTCTGATATAGAAGATTCCCATAACTTAGGGTCATGAGTCATGACCCAAGTTTTTGAGAGAATTCCTCATGATCAGAGGCCCAACTCATGTTATCAAAAGGAATCTTTGCAGAACCTTGAGGTTATTGGTATATTCTCATTAACCAAGGATTCTGACTCCTGGTTAGGGGATTATTTCTATATCATAATATAATCCCCACTGGCAATTCGCCATTTTTCTGTTGGGGTATGTCATTTAGGTGGAATCTATTCTTCACGGGAAAGGTGGTATAATGAGGGCCAGCCTGAACAGACAGGCACCAGTGGTGCAGTGTGAGGGACTGATGGTGGGTGGCGAGGAAGTGCTTTATCCGTGGTTCCAGTTCCCCAGATAACCACTATGGTTAGTTCAGTTGCTCTGTTTACTACCTACTCACCCAGTTGGAACTCTCTGGCTATAGTGAACCCCCAAAATCAGTCATTTTTGGCAATTTCTATTTTTTACATTCACCAAAACAATTCACTGCCAAGGGTATTTGTATAAAAAGTTAGGGCTCTACTCTTTCTACTTGAGGAAGTGTTTTATATGTGGATCTCACTGTCCCTATTTTAAGCAAATTTTCCAGCAAAGGGTTTTTGAAGCCTGCCCAGCATCTACACTCAGTACTTCTGTTTTTAGTGAAATTTTGTATCCTGGCGACCAATAAAAAGCCCTTGTGAAAAGTAAAAAGGCATTTTTTTGGGAAAATTTGTCACAGTTTTTGTAACATTTTTATGTCACACAAATTGGCAACGTATTAAGAGGATTTCTTTTTCGAATTCGCCAAATTTAGACAGTAGGTTCTAGCATATTGCACAAGTCTTAAACTTTCTACTTTGCTCTCTAACCTGTAGGTAAATTTGGCAAGTCCTCTTATGGATGATCGCCAAAACACCTACCTCGCAATTTTGAATAAAATACACTACATTGGTACTGTGGAACAATGATAAAAACCTCAATTTTTGTTTGGTCATTTCTAGTAAACTTTCTAAATATTCTGTCCTCAGACTAAATCAGCTGGTCTATGAGTCCAACATCAGCACTTCTCAGGTTGAATATAGCCATTAGCCTAAAGGCGACACTCAAGAAGGTGAGGGTACTCATGTAGGCTCTGGTTCACCTTTGCCTTGAAACCGGCCCTGGAGGTGAAGGCAAAAAGACTAGGTATTGTACAAAGTACAAACTTCAAAAGGGATCCTTTTGACAGGCGGCAATGAAGTTGGCTAATCTACGGCCTTTTGAATCCAAAGCCATGAAGTCTGGAAATCAATTAGGTCTATATCTTTTGGCATGATCTTTCTAGAATCTGGCCCAAAGTGTACCATAGTTGATGTGCAAATCCATATGCCCTTGTTTTTCTATTTGTGGAGTTCTAGAGTTCTAGGTGGATCTTGCATGTAATTGCCAATGGATCCAATTCTTAAAGCCTGTTGGAATGGGCAATCATGCAATGGAAAAATAGCCTCAACATTAGTGACTCAATTCCCAAAAATTGGACATGTGAGTGTGGTACCAAGGTTTTCTTTCAATTTTGTGATGTAGCCAAACTGGTAATCATCAAAAAGAAAAATTAGCCTGATTTGGCTATATAACAGATAAGAAATTAGAAATTTTAGTAATCCTTTTATATTTTATATACTTTCATTTTGAGAATGAAAAAAAATTTCGTTAAAAAAAAAGAGAAAAAATTAATTTTTTTTTAACAAAAAAAAACACCGAGTTCCACCTCTCTTCTAGTGTCCTAGGTAAATAGTATGTCACCAATGGGAAAAAGTGCAATTAGAAGTTGGAAGTTTTGGTACTCCACTACAAATGGATGGGCTCCATGCCATCGGTGTTTTGTGCATGAATTTTTGGTTTGCCATAAGTACCCAAACAAGAACAACTAGTCACTTTCAATTGCCAATCACCAGGTTCGCATAATTTTTTAATACTTGTACAAGATGTAGTGACATGTAATGTTTGAGTGTTTTTTCTTGCAATTCTATTTGAAGGCATATGTTTATGATGATGATTATTCAATGTTCAAGAGCAACTAAACTATCTAAAAGCACTCAACTATGAATTGTGTGTTAATCATGGACACCAACATATTTTCATAAATAGTGAAAATAAATTGTCCTTTTGAATGGCAATTCCAGACCCAACTCAGCACATAAACCATTCATGTGTATGTACTTCATTGGCTAGACATATTCAAATTGATGAGTATCTAATGGCATGCAAGGCTTTGCTTATTAGTTCATGGGAAAGTAGGACATCTTTTCATTAGGCTGCTGTGGTAACAACAGTTTTTTCATTATGTTTTTCTACCTAGTTGTGTTCACAGTCATCTCACAGCTTAGGAGTCAAGCATTGACCAACTGCACGAATTCTGAAAACTATGAATCAAATTGTGACTCATCAAAAAATGACATTTGTCATTTTAAAATGAGAACATGTGTTCTCAAAGTTCCTACCGCAATTAATTACATATTTTCAACTCACTTGCAGGTCCCCAGTGGAAAGCAACTGTATCTGCAACAAGAAACAACGCCCTATGTCAGTGGCTTTCCATTAGGTTGCTGTGATCATATCACAATGTGTGTAACTCTGATCACAGGAGCTTAATGGATCCGAAAGATAGCCTCAAAGTAGCACTGTGGATTACGGCATGCTGCATTAAATAAAATGAATGAATGGTATAAAACAAGCATTGCTTGCAACTTTCTTTTAATGAAAAAAAACCGCCAGATTTTGACTTGGACTATCCACCACCATACTTTAGTTTTAGGGGTGTTATTTAGGCAAAATTGCCAGATTGTTCCATAACTGGCATCATCTTTCCCCAGACTCAGGATACCATTAACAGTGCTTTGAGTGGATAGTAATATTGCAAAAGAAATACTTTAATAAAAAATCCTTAATTTCCTTGTTTGCAATTTTCCAAAAAAAATTGATGTTTGTTCAGATGTAAACATTTTTTTTTATAAAATCTAATGCAAAAATCCTATTTACTCCAATATTGTTCCCATGCATTTTGATTTCCTAATTGAATTCTTTATCTTATCCCCCATTCCCATGTAGCATGGAAACGCAAGGTGAAGAAAGCTACATAGGAATGGGGCACAAAGCATGCCTTTAAATATTCAAAATTGAAAAAGTAATTCAATGAATTGTAAACATTGTAGAGTAGTAATGAATCCAATGCTCATTTAATGATAGTATTAGTTTGTAAAATCAGTTAATAATGTACTACTAGGTAACAGCAAAACTTAGTCTTGCAATACATAAAGTCAGAAGCACTGGCTATTTTTTTCAATTTTGTGATGTTACTCAAGTCGAGACCATCCATAAGTATATTTAGACAAATTTGGCAATATTCAAAATATGAAACTAGAAAATCTTAAGCACCCTTTCATATTTTAAGCAGCTGTGGTGATTTTTATTTTATTTATGTTTTTCGAAGTGGTTCTTTTTTCAAAAAGCAGGGAAAATAGGACATAATATTCTTCTTCCAAAACATTTTTGGCAAAATGGCGAAAATTCGCCACCAAAAAAGTCACTGGTGAGCATTATGATTGAGAAGACAATGGAATGTCTGTAGGACAAGAATCCAGAGACCACACCTGAAGCTGCTGGTCTTGTAGAAAGGGGACATCAAATAGTGATGAAATAAGAGGAGCTACACTTCGGAGTTGGGTGACTAAAACCTGAATGGGGAAGGGGGAATTGTTATTTTCCAGAAAGTTTCCACACTGTGGCAACAAAGAATTTTGGGAAAACAAATTCAGTGTAAATTCAAGAAAAAATTCAAGGGTATCATCAAATAAATATTCTACTTTTTCTTGGAGAGAACCTATTTGACACAAACTTGTATGTTCTTTCAAAAACATATTGCCTCACCATACAACCAAATCAAGTGTGCCACACACTTTCACATTGCAAGTGTTTCACACACTTCATGTTTGCAAGAGCACTTGGAAAGCTCATATTTCCATGACCACTTTCTTTGAATGCCCTAACTCCAATGAAAATGCAAGAAATCCTACCCTACCAAAGTCTTGGGCTCCAATTGTTTGATTTCACATTAAGTAATGAAAATGCAACCATGTCATTAATTGGTTCAGAATGGGGTTTGTGAAATCATGTTCCTTTCAAAGGAATCCCCAGAATGAAAAAAGAATTCAACTAGGGATTGTGGTGTTGAAACTTCATTTTTTAATGAATATACATAAACATTTGGTATTTGAAATGGCCTACTAAAAGTGATCAAAATTGAGCTAATAATGAAAAAAAATGAAAAAAATTGTTCATGATTCATGTGGCCCTAGTAGGATTGTTTTTCTTAATATTGAAAAGTAAACAAATAATTCATATTACATGTTTCAATTTGTTTATTGGTCATTTTCCCTAGGTAGAAAGCATGTAGGCTTCACCTGGAACATACAACATTTATCAAATTGGTTCATCAAGGATTTTGTCAGTATCCTATGTTCAAGACCCCAAAAAGTGACTTTCCTAAAAACTTTGTTGCAAAAAATGTATAAAAACATCAAAACATGTCCAAAACCTAAGCAATATAAGCCATTCTAATATCCTAGAAATGCATAATAAAAACGTATATACCACCTTATAAAATAATATATTATGTAATGGAAAATTGATTATAAAATAATCTATTTTATGAGATGGGACATGGATGTTCTTAATGGGACCAACCAAACATACTTGGACCCACCTACTTTTGTACCTACCTACTAAATAAATGAGTAGATGCCATTATTTTACAACATGTGCCAATGATACTTAACAATTGTGCCACGTCACAATCAAACTACTATTCATAATGACTACCATTTTTATTAATAGTCAAAATAATTAGACAAGTTGACCAATCAAGATGCCCCCCCCCCAAAAAAAAACATTAAAAGAAAAATTAGTAGAAAAAAAACAAGTAGTCAATTTGGCCATGTCAAAATTCACTTGTCCATTATGATCACTTAGTCAAGTGGGAAAATGTCACGATTTGGTTTTTTTAATTAAATTTTTTCATCAAATAGACCATGTTTTCTTATAATGTATATAATGGACTATATTCCAATTTTTAGGCAATGACCTTGAATGCATTGAATGGGTCGCAAAGAAATGACCTTTTTTCATTTCACCACCTTCCAATGAACTCTGATAAATGCTAATTACACATCAAATTCTTAGCATTCTTGAAATGCAAATTGAAACAAAGCATGTATTCAACATAACATGAACTTAACAAGCTTACAATTATATTGATTGAAAATTGAAACTTGGATAAATTGATCATGATTTGAAAAATGATCCAAATGATGTTAATGGATTCCTTAAACACAAATTTATTGGTTGTTTCATGGTGTGTTATGTTGGTGGATATTTTCAAGGTTCATCACAACCTTTAATGGGTGCATTGTGTGCATGAAGATATTTTTCAAAACCCATTTAAAATGGTTTGATGTGTTATGTAGAATTTCTTGAATCTTCAAGGTGTTGATTCACTTATAAGATCAACCCATGTAAGCTCATGTTGATTGTTACCTTGGTACATGATGAAAATTTAGTAATCATCAAGGTCCTTAGTCCCTAATTGAAGAGAATAAAATTTAGATAATGGTGAATTGTAATTAGCTTCTCAAGGATTCAAAGGGAATTAGAAATTTGTGATGTTTTAAAGTCTTGAGTGTGATGGGAAAATGTATTCCAAATATATGTTCACAATTTCATGAAAAGGGGATAATGTCCTTTATGTGTAATTAGTTATTTATGTCACACAATTCAAGAGGGGAAGGTGTTTTTCATGCGTAGTAAATGTTTCATTTGAAACTAATTACTATTATGAAATTAACAAGCAAATTGTTTATGTTAGAATTTGATTAATATTGTGAAAACAATCCAATGTTTTATGTCAAAGTGTGATTTATATTTTTAAAAGAAGCCAACATAAGGAGAGGTACAAAGATATGAACTTTGAAAAGGCAAAAGATGTTTGAAAAGAATTTAAAGAATTAAGGTTGTTGTATGATTAGTTATGTCACAAGCATGAAAACAACCAATACTATAGGATTTTCTAACCAAAACATGATCAAAGACAAGCCTAGTTCTACATTCAAATCATGAAACAAGAAAAATAAGAACAAGAACACAACATGTGCCAAACAAAAACCTAATAAGATTTTATTGCAAAAAAGGAATAGAACAAGGCTAGGTGAAAGCATGGTAAAGTATACAGAAAATGTAGTGTAAGCAACAAAATATTGGGGTCCTTCAATAAAATGATTAATAAGTAAATGATTTTATGGGGATAATAATGTTAATTTTTTGGTATATTATTTCTTAACTTTTCTTTCCATGGACTTCAAAAACTAAATTGTTATAATCATGTTTTTTTAAGCTACCTACAAGTATTTGAATTGGACCTAAAATTGGTGGCAGTTTGAAAAATAAAGTTTAAGTACTTGAAAGTAGGTGAAATATTTTTGCAAGTATTTGGTTTTTTTTTCAAGCACCTCAATATTGATGCAATGAAGATTTTAATATTTTTTTTTTGGTTAATGGATTTTTTTTTCATAGTTAAAATCATCCCCAACCCTTAAAAAATGATATTATTTTTGGGGTACTTTACATTCAAATGATATGACACAAATTATTTTGAAAAGCTAGAAGCATGCTAGAAATGCCCATGAAAAAATCTATAAGTTTGGTTTGTTTTGAAATGTTAGAAGAAGGTTAGAAGTTTGAAAGATTGTCTTTTTTGTATTTTTCTTTTTTTGTGTTTTCAAGTAGAAAACAAGGTAACAAGTATGTACAAAATGTCTTGCTTGCACCTGATTATCACAAGAAAACATACCTAAAACTAGTGTTAAATTGATTAAAGGTAATTGCAAATTCCACCTCTATTTATACCTCTTGGGCATCTAGCTCAAGGAAGTTTTTCCAAAAGCTTCCAATTTACATGCGGCCCATGTTCACCCATGTGCAAACTATGAATGAACTAAGACTCAATTGAAAGTGAACTAAAACTCAACTAAGAGTGAAGTTAGACTTAAATAAAAGTGAATTGAAAATTAACTAAAAGTGGATTGAAAATTAATTAGAAACTAAAAATGAACTACAAATTAACTAGAAGTGAACTAAAATTAACTAAAAGTGAACTAAGACTTAATTACAAGTGAAAAGTCAACTAAAAGTGAACTAGAACTTAACTAAAAATGAACTATGAATCAACTAGAAGTGAATTATGAATCAAATGGAAGTGAATTAAAACTTAACTAAAAGCTAACTAAAAGTGAACTAAAATAAAAATAAAGATTAGGTACAAATTTATTACAAGTCATGGATGAACTTTCAAATGAATGAATTCCATGGCATTGGTATTTGTGACATCACCTCCCTTTCTAGTGACAAGTTCCATGAGGAGTGGACTTCGACTTGTTTGGATAACATCAATTAAACTCATGCACCTTCTCCATGGCATTTGATAGGTTTTTCATTGGTTCCCAAATGCATTCACTCACATCATACCCATGTCAATGAACAAGATATTGGAATTGATGATTATAAATCCTTGAATCCAAAATGTCCTCCATTTCATATTTTTATTCACCATCAACTTCAATAGGTGGAGGGGGATCATGGATTCTTCCTAGATGGTAAACACGTGGTAAAATTCCAACAAGGAAACATGAAACATAGGATGGATTTTCATAGAACTTGGAAACTTGAGTTGGAAAGTCATAGCATTGATTTGTTTCACAATGAAGATTGGACCTAACCTCTAATGATTGAACTTTTGTGATTATCTTGTTGTTTTGATATGTTGTCATCAACACCAAACCTAGTCCCCAACCTTGAAATTGGGTTGTTATTTCCAATGTTCATTAACATTTTCCTTATATTATCTTTGTGCTTCTTCAAGGTTAAATATAAATTGAGTTCCAACATGCGCTAACCCACATGGCTCGATCACGACTTTGTGCACACCTTGAATGTTAAACTTGGGGTGCAAACCATGATTTGCAAAGAAAGGTGTTTGTTGGGTTAATTAATGCATTGTGTTATTGTAAGCAAATTTTCCCATGGCCGAAAATTCTAACCAATTATCTTGATGATAATTGGTTGTGCAACATAAATATTATTCCAAGATTTGATTGACCTGTTCTTTTTACCCATCTATTTTAGTGTGGAAGGTTGGTGACAACTTCACCTTCACACCTAAAAATTCAAAGAGTTATTTCTAGAACTTGGATCCAAATTGAGGCCCACTATCATAAATGATATCTTTAGGAAGGCCATGATACTAAAAAACATGATTAAGGATTAACTTGGTTGTTCCTTTGCCAATTATTGTTTTGGTACATGGAATAAAATGAACCATTTTTGTCAAACAGTCCACCACCAAGATGGAATTATGGGAACTAGAAGGTGGAAGGTCTTTTCATGTGGGCCAATACCATAAAACTCATTCAATTCAATGTTTATCCATGTACCTAACTTCTAATTTAATTTCAATTAATTTCTAATTAAGTCGTAATTAATTTTTAGTTAAGTCGTAATTAATTTTTAGTTAAGTCCTAATTAATTTTTAGTTAATTTTAATTAACTCTTAGTTGACTCCTAATTAAATCCAAGCTAAATTTTAGTTAACTCATAGTTGATTCTAAGTTAGGAAGGTTTTCAAAAAGTTTTTTTACTCAATGCACACGTAGAAACCTCCTTGGAAGCTTCCTTGAACTAGGTTTCAAAAAGGCACAAATAAAAGTAAGACCCTTCATTTCATTTCATCTCTTCAACACTATTCTTAAGCACAATCTTACACCTTAGGGTAAAAATGAGCTAATAGGAGCCAATGACAACCTCCATAGTCACTATGACTAGTCTTGAAAAAATGATGTGGACGCATGGGATTAGATGAAAAGTCTTGAAATAGTGCTAAACAACGGTGTTTAAACAATGTTTTTACATTAGTTACAAGCTTTAAAATGTGCTGAAAGGTATTATATATTTATTATATTACTTTAAAGTTTTACTAGATGTTAAATTAACATTTTAGAAAGGGCTTCACATAAATACAACATTAACTTAGTTTATGATACTTATGAACATCAAAACCAAGGATTGGTTACACCAAAATTGGCTCCTATTAACTTGGTTTTACCCCATAGCCTTGTCATGTACTTTTCATGTTCAGGTTTGCATATGTTAACATAATAAAAATTTGTTTTCACGTTTGTCTTGCACATTTTGTGTTTTTGTTCATAGTTCTTGTGTTATTGTTTTTGAATCACATAATCTTGTCTTGTCCCTTTTTGAAAGTTAAATTTAGACCATTCCTTTAGCCTTTGTTCTTGTGGATCTTCATAGCCTTGACAATTTGAAGTTGGTCTTCTGTATGTTCTAAATGGCTTTATGTAACTTCAAATTCTCTAGGCTAGGCATAATGCTTTAATTGTAGGCCGTTTTGGATTCAACAAGACCATAGAGTTAATGTCTCAAGATTATTGGTGGCTATAACTTTGGGAATATGTGAAAGAGTTTGTTGGATTTTGCGATGTTTGTGTTCGAACAAAAAATCCTCTTCATTGCCCTCATGGTCTCCTTCAACCATTATCGATCCTTACATCCCTATGGTTTCCAAGTTCCATGGACTTCATCATAGATGTGTCAAAGACATGAAAATCCATAAGAACAAAGGTTAAAAGAACAATTTAAATCTAACTTTCAAACAAAGAACAAGACAAGATTATGTGATTCAAAAACAAGAACACAAAAATGAAGAACAAGAACACAAAATATGCAAGACAAAAGTGAAAATAGATTTTTATTATGCTAACATATGCAAACATGAACATGAAAAAAACATAACAAGCCTATGGTGCAAGATTGTGCTTAAGTCTAATGTTGAACAAACTAAAAGAAATGAAGGATCCTACTTTTATTTACACCCCTTTGGGACCTAGCTCAAGGAAGCTTCCAAGGAAGATTCTATGTGTGCATCGAATAAAGAAGCTTCTTGAGAACCTTTTTTGACTAAGAGTCAACTATCAATTAATTAAAATTTAATTGAAAGTTAGTTAGGACTTAACTAGGAGTCAATTAGGAGTGAATTAAAATTAACTAGGACTTGATTAAAAGTTAATTAAAAGTTAGGTACATGGATGAACATTCAATCGAATGAGTTCTATGGTATTGGCATATGTGACATCACTTTCTAACGATGAATTCCACAAGGAATAGATTTAAGTTTGTTTACATATTGTTGATGAAACTCATGCACTTTCTCCATGGCATTTGATAGGTTCTTCATTGGTTCCCAAATGTGTTCGTTCACATTGTACCCATGTCAATGAACAAGATATTGGAGTTGATGATTATAAATCTTTGAATTCAAAATGTCCTCCACTTCATATTCATGTTCACCATCAACTTCAATAGGTGGAAGGGGATCATGGATTCTTCCTCAAATAGTAGACATTTGGTAAAATTGCAACAAGGAAACATGAAACACAAGATGGATTGGCATAAAACTTGGAAGCTTGAATTGGAAAGTCACAGCATTGATTTGTTTCACAATGAAAAATGAACCTAACCTATCAAAAACACAAAAACCACGAGAACAAATGCTAAATGTCGCAACCCTAACTTTGGGCTCGTGACCAAGGCCAAGGGGTTGCAAGGTTGCGGGCCAAAAGGAAGCCCGGGAGTCACATCACATACTCCCAGGAAGTGTAAGAAAGGGTGAGGGAGTGAACCCTCACACTCCCAAGGCAACTCCCACTTTGGGAGATGGAGTCCCGGTGGACTCCCAAAACTTCAGAGAGCAATTTGACTCAATGGCTTGAAGAGTTCTTTATATCATTGGAAAGCTTTTGAAACGTAGATGTCTGAAATGGGCTCTCATTGCTCATTTGGACATCTGAAACACAAGTTATGGCAAAAAAAAAGGCCGGGAGTCAAATTGCCAATTTGACTCCTGACCAGAAAAAGTCGGGAATTGACCCGATTTACTTAGCTTCAGACAACGAGCGACATACCGTTGAAAAGATTTCGATGAAGGCTACAACTTTTTTCTAGACTTCATCTCAATCCAAGGTTTGCACGCAAAGTTATGGCGCCCCAAAGTCGCAAGAGTCCCAACCTTGGCAATTTCAAGACTCTCACTCGGGAGTCCCGAGACAAAAAGCCATTTGGATGTGGGCCCCGTGAAGAGGTGCAGAGTATACTATAAGGGGGAAGGTGGTGGCTTCCCCCCAAGTCCGGGCCGTGGTGAGTCTTGTGTGTCTGTGTTGCTCGTGGGTCGTCCTAGCACCAAAGGTGCTCCAACTATGCATTAATCACCTTGTGCGGGTTGTGTGCAGGCCCATGTGAGTGAATGAAGCTTGTCAACTCTTCCTAGTCTCATCCCGGAGCTCTAGCACGCCCTTCTACCCCTCAAAGTGTTGTGAGCTAGGGAACGTGCCCCGACTCCTCCTTCCATTGTCTTCTACTTGGACTCACATTTGAGTCTTTCAAGGAGTTGGGAGTGCGTCACTAAAGGAAAGGTCTAAATCCAAATTCTAAAAAAACAAAACAAGATTATGTGATTCAAAAACAACAACACGAGATGTGCAAAATAAACATGAAAATGAATCTCTATTATGCTAACATGTGCAAACATGAACATGAAAAGAACATGACAAGGTTATCGTGCAAGATCATGCCTAAAATTAATGTTGGACAAATTGAAAGAAATGAAAGGTTGTACTCCTATTTATACCCCTTTAAGGACCAAGCTCAAGGAAACTTCCACTTGGAGGCCTCCATGTGTGCATGAAGTAAAGAAGCTTCTTGGGAACCTTTTTAATTAGGAGTTGATTTTAATTATGAATTAACAAAAACTTAACTAAAAGTTAATTCAGACTTGGACTTAACTAAAAGTTCATTAAAAATAAACTAAAATTTAACTATGAATTAACTAAAATTTAACTAAAATTCAACTGAAAATTAACTAAGAATTTTGGATGATCATTATGGATGAATTCCATCTATTAGAAAATGGTGTCTAATGTTCACATCCCATCACATAACCTTTGATGATCCAACTTCCCTGATGGCCTTATTGTCTTCATATGTTGTCGTCAAAGCCAAACTTGGTCCCCAACCTTATAGCTGGGTTGCTCTTTCCAATGTTCATCAACATTCTTTTTGTATCACCTTTGCGTTTTTTCAAGTTTGAACATGCACTAACCACATGGCTCGATCTTCAGCTATTAGATTCATGATTTTGTCCACACCTTGAATGTCAAACTTGGGGTGCAAACCATGATTTACAAAAAAAAATGTTTGTTGGGTTAATGAATGCATTGTGTTATTATAAGCAAACTCTCCCATGGCCAAAAGTTTTAACCAATTATCTTGATGATAATTCGTTGTGCACCATAAATATTATTCTAAGATTTGATTAACTCGTTTTGTTTGCCCATCTATCTTGGTGTGGAAAGTTGATGACAACTTCATTTTCACACCTAAAAGTTCAAAGAATCACTTTTAGAATTGGGATGCAAACTAAAGCCCATGATAAGAAATTTTTTTTTTCAAGAATATCATGATATCGAAAAACATGATCAAGTAATGAACTTAGTTATTCCTTCACTACTTATTGTTTTGGTACACATAATGAAATGAACCATTTTTGTCAAATAGTCCACCACCACCAAGATGGAATCATAAGAATTAAAAGGCGGAAGGTCTATGATGAATTCCATGGAAATTGAAGACCATAAGGATGTAAGGATCAACAATGGTCGAAAGAAACCATGAAGGCAATGACAAAGATTTTTTGCTCAAACACAAACATTGCAAAATTCGACAAACTCCTTCACATATTGCCACAATTGTGGCCACCAATAATCTCGAAACATTAATTCCATGGTCTTGTTGAATCTAAAATGGCTTGCAACGAAAGCATAGTGCTTAGCTTGGAGAACTTAAAATCGCGCAGGGCCATCAAAAACATAGAAAACACCATCACAATAAAGTAGACCATGTTGAAACTTGAAGTTAGCATGAACATTGGAAAAATCTTAAACTTGATGGTGATTTTTTAATTAGCCTTAGATGCCAATAACAAAAGGGTTTTTCAAATCTTCACGAAATTGACAAAAAAAGGTTGTGTCATCAAAAATTATTGACAACGCCTAAAATCAAAGATGTTCAAGCTTGAAAATGATATCACATTATTGCTCGTAGGTTGCATCTCCCTTTTTAAGGGCAAAATACAAACAATGGGACAACACATTAAATTTCCCTTGCTAGCATCTAAAGCAATATGTGATGAAAAATTGGAATTGAAACAAGGACAATGCCCACCAAGCTTAGTGTCGATTCAAAACACCAGTTGTCATGAAATATTACAAGTTCTCATGGTCTAAATACACAATGATTTCATGTTGAATGTTGCAACCTTAGCCTTGGGCTCGCGACCAAGGCCAAGGGGTTGCAAGGTTGCGGGCTAAGAAGGAAGCCAGGAGTCACACAACATACTCCCGGGAGTGTGAGAAGGTGTGAGGGAATGAACCCTCACACCCCAAGGGAGTTCCACTTTGGGAGTTGGAGTCCCAGTGGACTTCCACATTTTCAGAAAGCAATTTGAGGGGTCAAAACTCAATGGCTTGAAGAGTTCTTTATATCATTGGAAAGCTCTTGAAACGCAGATGTCTGAAATGGGCTCTCATTGCTCATTTGGACATCTGAAACACAAGTTATGGCAAAAAAAGGGCCGGGAGTCAAATTGCCAATTTGACTCCTGACCAGAAAAAGTCGGGAATCGACCTGATTTACTTAGCTTCAGACAACGTGCGACATATCGTTGAAAAGATCTCGATGAGGGCTACAACTTTCCTTTAGACTTCATCTCAATCCAATGTCTGCACGCAAAGTTATGGCGCCCCAAAGTCGCGAGAGTCCCAACCTTGGCGATTTCAAGACTCCCACTTGGGAGTCCCGGGACAAAAAGCCATTTAGATGGGCCCCATGGAGAGGTGCAAAGTATACTATAAGGGGGAAGGTGGTGGCTTCCCCCCAAGTCCGGGCCGTGGTGAGTCTTGTGTGTCCGTGTTGCTCGTGGCTCCTAGCACCAAAGGTGCTCCAACTATGCACTAATCACCTTATGTGGGTTGTGTGCAGGCCCGTGTGAGTGAGTGAAGCTTATCAACTCTTCCTAGTCCCATCCCAGAGCTCTAGCACGCCCTTCTACCCCTCAAAGTGCTGCGAGCTAGGGAGCGTGCTCCGACTCCTTACTCTTCCGATGTTTTCTGTTTAGGATTCACATTTGAGTCCCTCAAGGAGTTGGGAGTGCGTCATTGAGCCCCTTTAAGCAAATGACATCATTCCTTAAAAGCATCAATGATGGCTATAAGTTTTTTATCATAAATCTCGTAATTAATCTTCGCATGAAAATACTTACAAGAACAAAAGTCAACAAAATGAAGAAGATTGTTTTCTTCAAGTTGTGATAGTATGATACATATTATAAAATCAAAGGCATTCATATTTAAAACAAAAGGTTTGGAAGGGTCTACATGAATCAAAAGTGGGGTATTCATGAAAAGAACTTTCAAAGATTGAAAGGCATTATTAACTTCAACTCCCCAAAAAAAAGGTTGATCGTTCCTAATCAACAAAATAAGAAAGACCACTATTAAAAAATAGTGGGCAATGAAACATCGATGAAAATTAGCAAATCCAAAAAAAACATTAGACATTTCGAATACAAGTTGAAATAGCCTAATCAACAATGGTTTGAACCTTATGAAGATCCATGCGAATGCCATTTCTAGAGATGACATAACGTAAGAATTTGACTTCAAATTAATGGATTTCACACTTTTCCAATTTGGCATAAAGTCCAATGTCCTAAAACTTCTCCAAAACTAGATGTACATGGCGTTCATGGTCCTCCATGTTCTTTGAGAAAATGAAGATATCATCGATATAGCAACCCACAAAATCATCCAAGTACTCACAAAAAACATCGTTCATCAGATGTTGGAAAACATTAGGCGCATTATTAAGGCCAAATGGCATCATAAGATATTTAAAATGACTATAATGTGTTTTAAACATCATCTTCCATTCATCACCTTCTTGAATGCGCACCAAGTTATATGCTCCACATAGATCAGTCTTGGTGTAGACCTTGGCATGATTAAACTAATCCAACAACCCTGATATCAAAGGCAAAAGTAACTAATTGTTGATGGTGAGTTGATTAAGTCCATAATAATCAACACATATTTGCAAAGAATAATTTTTTTTCTTAACAAAGAGGATAGGGGCACTTGTTGGAAACTTTGAATGTTGAATGAACCCTTTTTCAAGGTTCTCATCAAGGTATTCACAAAATGCTGCAAGTTTTTTTTGTAACAAATTATTGAAGGTCCAAATGGAGGTTGCACTCCTTCCACAAGATCAATGGTGTAGTCGTATGATCAATGCTTGGGCAAGGTGTCTACATTTCTCTTTTCAAACACATCCTTGAATTCTTGGTACTGGGACATGGCTCAACATTTGGTGAGGGAAAAACATATAGCAAGAATGCATATCCTTTTGTGGCAACCTTCATGAAGGTTTTTGCTTCAACAAGCAAAGGCTTAGGGCACCTAGGCCTTCTTGTACCATCTACATCTTCCTTTTGTTTCAAATTGTCCATGCTTCTAACAAAGGTTTCACACTCCTAAACCTCGTGTTGTGGTTGTTTCAAAATGAAAACTCTTCGTATGCTAATCCATTCATGAATTATGTAAAACAAGCCAAGATAATCCAATGATGACAAGATTTATTGGAGATGAAATGCTGGTGTGGGAACCGATGGTAACATTTAATGGCTTGATTTCATGTGTGACTAGTCCTAATGAAAGGCTTTAACCATCAATGACTTCAACCGACAACGATGTGTTCTTTTCTACTATAACTAATTTATATTGTCACATTAACTCCTTGTCCATCAAGAAGTGTTCGGGCCTCCATCGTGACAAGCTTACTACATTTGAGAATGATTAGTACCAAGAAACATGGTGCAAGGTTTGAAGATAGGTTGGGACCATACTCATTACATGATGCATCAAGGTCTAGCCTTGTGGTCCTTACTGAGATTGGACATGCTCATTTTTTTACTCTTTTGGTTATGGATTAATAGCAAAGATTGCACGTGTTGCATGTGGTCCATGTTTCTTTGGACACTCACGAGCAACATGACTTGGTTCTTCATAATACAAACAAAGATTGTTTGTACATTAACATCGCTTCTCTTGTTTCATGAGGGGCTTGAATCTTGTCTTATCAATCTGCATGAAGTCGTCCTTTGGCAAGTTTGCCAAAGGTTGGGTTGGTGTTGCAAGTGGAAAACTCTTTTGTGTTATTAATGGTGTAAAATTCCTTTGTGTTATTTATGTGGGTTCATATCACCTCTCTTGTCAACATTCAAAGAGCTTGTTGTCACACACCAAACAACTTGTGCAATGGCCTAACTTAATGTTGAAGGGTCTACCAAGGTGAGTACCAAGTCCTTCACATCACCTTGCAACCCAAAGTGGAATTAACTTATGAACACTCCCTCACCCCATGAAATATTGCAAGCCAATTGTTTAAACTCCAATGCATATATTGCACTTGAACATGATCCTTGACAAAAAGATTGTATTTTGATGTTAGACATGTGTTCTTTGTCCGAATCTACAAAGGTGGCATTGAACTTTTCAAGAAAAGCTTCAAAATCGTTGAGCAAAGGTGATTGATGCTCCAACGAAAGTGTGAACCAAATAAAGGTCATGCCTAACGACAAGGTGCCGATGAGTCCAACTTGAACTAGGCTAGTTGGATACTGATGAAAATGAAGTTGAATGACCAAACACACTTGGTTGATGAAACCTCGAAAATTTTGAACATGCGCCATCAAACTTGTCAGGTAGGCTTATTTGTGGCTCCTTTGGTTGGCATTATGTTCCCAAAATGCATTCTAAAGAGGTTGAAGCCCAATTGGTTTATAAATGAACAACAAATTCACAAAATGCTTGATTTCCTATTCAAGATTCTTAAAGATAACAAAGACTTTTTCCATGGATGTAAACATGATTATGAACACTGTGAAATATGACACCAACAAGAGGTGGGTAATCCACAACTTTAATCAACAAGAAATGGGTAATTTGTGACTTTTAAAATACTTTTCCTTTAAAGAAGAAGGGTAACCCACACTCAACTCCAAAAGGAATCTAACTCTTAAATGATTTATAGACGCAAAAATAGACACATAAACTTGATGGAATCTATTCAATGATGAGGTAAGTTGGGGAATTAAAGATATTAAACATATGATTTGACACTTAATCAAATGAGCCATACTCATTTGATGATTTAACCTAGTTTTTAAACCTAGGCTACCTACCTATCTTAACATAACTAGTAAGTTAAGTTAAGCCTAGACTACCTATCTAACTTAGCATAATTAATAGGTTAATACGTTACTTGTTGGGTAATAACCTAGAACTAATAACCTACGTAGGTAGCACCAATCCTCTTAATTTTTGACATGCATCACAAGATCTGTAGTAATCATGCATGTCCCTATACATACACTAGTAGAAATCAGTCAAAATGTAACCACTCAATTTACGACTACATGTGACTTATAGTCATTTGTGACTAGATTTGGGAATATTTGCAACTACAAGACCAAATTTCAACTATTTTGGTCATTCTCACAACTATGATGCAAGTATTAAAATTTTCATCCGATTAGTTGGATCAATTTTACATTTATTTTCATCCATTAGTCGCAATAGTCACAAAATTAATTGATCTTAAAGGTATTCTACAATGACATAGAGGTGTATTTTAATGTATGTATTAAAATTATATATATATATAATATGCATACATATGTATATTATTCATATAATGAAAAATATTTTTGAATCCAAAAATTAATTCAGAAAATTATTAATTGATTATAAAAATGGACATTTATCAATTTTGAATATTTTTATATGAACATGAAAGTTTATATTTCGACTTTGAAAATTTTTCATTTAAATTTTCAATAGTCATTTGATTTGAACCTAAAATTTCAATTCTAAATTATTATTTTAGATTCTCAAAATTAGTACTTCTAGTCTGAAAATTATTAAGTGAGTTTAAAAATCAACATTTCAATTTTGAATATTGTTATTTGAATCTGAAAATTGACATTTCAATTCTAGAAATTTTTATTTAAATTGAAAAAACTTATTTGATCTAAAAAATGATATTTAAATTCTAAAGTATTATTATCGAATCTAAAAATTAGTATTTCAATTCAAAAACATTTATTGAATCTAAAAACTGACATTTTTTATTTTAAATATTTTTATTTGAACTTGAAATTTGATATTTGAATTCTGAAATTTTAAATTTAAATTTTAAGAAATTGTTTGACTTGAAAGTTGAAATTTGAATTCCAAATTATTATTTTGGATTTTCAAAAATAATATTTCAATTCAGAAAATTATTAATTGAGTCTTAAAATGGACGTTTCAATTTTGAATATTATTATTTGAATCTGAAAATTGACATTTCAATTCTGAAATTTGTTATTTAACTTCAAAAAACTTATTTCATCTAAAAATTGATATTTGAATTCTGAATTACTATTTTGGAATCTTAAATTTATATTTTAATTCAAAAAATTATTGATTGAGTTTTAAGGGTTTTTTCTACTAATGTTATCCATAATAAATCATTTTTATAAAGATTTATAAATCATTATGGTTATTAAATATGAGTTACACTAAATAATTATTGTTATAACATAGATTTGTATATTATCTAAATTATATTATTAAATTAAAAGAAATTAATTAATATAATTAATTTGACATTACTTTAAAATCATTACAATTACTTCAGATAAAAATTAAATAGTATGTGCATAATTATTTTCTAATTGAACATAATTATTCACATTCTGTAATTTATAAGTTCAAACCAGAATTAATTTTTAAAAAAAAATTATAATGTAGTTAAAATAATTGTTTTATTGATTTTAATTTCACGAATTATTAATTCTATGATTCATCATCTATGATAAATATTTTATAGTAATTTTACAGTTATTATGAAAATTAATGTTATGTTTAACAAATTATGGTATTTATAATCAATAATTACCAAAAGAAAAAAATTACAATAGTTTTTACAACAGTAAATGTAATTATACAATAAGTAATGTAATTAGTTGAATAATAATTATTTAAAAATCATGTAAGAATTTACTTTCTAATAGTAACTATTAATTCATTACTTTACTTGTTAATAGTCACTAATTATCGAGTACTTGAATTGTTTAGAAATTCAAAAACTAAGAAAATAAGGCATGAAGAAAGTTTTGGAATTACAACTTAGTTTGTGAAGAACTTACAACTTCAAAACTTATTCCATATTGTTTATTCTTCATTCTTATTTTGAGCATTATATAAACAAGGGGGTGTGGTCATCCAATTTCACATTAAAAAACTTGTTCACATGGGATGAGCTAATAAAAAAGCTCAACCCAAAAATAAAAATAAAACAAACAAACAAATTATGCACATTTCTAAAGTACTTACCTTTTTAACCTACTTATCTACTTAGTTAGGTAGGTACCTAATTTGACCTACCCACCTAATTCAACCTTAGTACCTACCTAACTAAATACCTACCTATATGAATAGGTATTTAACCTAGGAAGGTAGAACCTACCTACTTAATTTTTTACCTAAATAGGTAGGCTAGTATGTAGCCTAGGTTTGTAAGCACCTATCTATTTACCTAACAAAATACCTACCAACCTAATATTAATATTTTTATTAAATTTTTATGCCATATGGCATACTTATATTGGGCCACATGTCATAATATAAAATCATCCAAGTATTTGAATTGAATGTCCTAGATTAATTCAAAACAATAATAATAATAATGATAATAATAAAATATTAAGACACGTGGCAGCACATCATTTGCCCTCAATTGTGACCAAAATATTTGCATTTTAGTCGCATGTGACATTATGTATATAATGGAGTCCAAGGATGAAATGTATTTGTTAACTTTTCTTTCATACAATACCCTTTGTCATTTGCAACTGATTTATCACATGCGACTTGTCTTAGGTAATTAAAAGGATTTTAGTTGTAAAATGTCTTTTGTGACTAAAATTTAGTCACAAAGACTAGTAAAAAATACATGTTTTTTTTCTAATGATAGGTGGCCACTAATATCCAACATCCAATACCTTCCTTTGTGTTATTTCCGTTACAGAATGCCTTCCTAAAGGTCCTTCATTCAATTCTTTCATGACCATTTATGCTTTTATTGTTGTCAAAAATCATCGCAATCTATTATCTTGGCCCATTCTGTATAATTCACCATTTTTAAGTGTAAAAGGTTTTACTCTCTTGAACAATCTCTATTTCTGGTACATCAATAATGTGCCATCAATCCATCTTGTTTTTTTTTTTTTAATTACATCATTCATCCATTCATGCCATGTATAAGACAAACTTGCATTTGTGGTTTAATCAAGCAAACTTATGGGTTTTGTACTATATGGTAATCTTGACAATGCATCTACAACTACATGAGTTATGCTTGGTTTATACAATATTGTCAAATCATATTCGAGGAACAATAACAAACATCTAGTTATTCTCCCTGAAACCTATGGTTTGTTGACCAAATAGACCAATGCCATATGATCTACATAAAAAAACAAACTTATTGCCTAACAAATAATGTTTGAACTTATGCAAATAAAAAACTACTACTAAAGCCTCTCTCTTTGTTGTGCTATAATTTTTTTTTTTCTCTATTCAAAAGCCTAGAAACATACATTATTGGTTGATCACTCTTCCATGTTACGTTTTGAAACAACATAACCCCCACAACTAACAAGGACGCATATGTATGAACATGAAATTCCACCTCCCAATTTAGTGATATCAATATCAATGCTTCAATATACTTCTATTTAATCAATTCTAAGGCCTTTTGACATTCCTCTTTCCAAAGAAAAGTCTTTGTCTTTCTAGTTAGTTTAATGATAGTTACCATAATCGCAACATTTGTAAAACTATGCCATCCCATTGAATATTTAAATCTATTGGGGATTTTTAGGTGGTGGCATGTTTTCTTTGGATCTAGTGATTTCCCTTCCTTGGAAACAATAAAATCCAAGATCATCCTTAAAAAATACCATAAATGCACATTTGTCTGGATTTAAACTAATGCCATATTTTCTGCACTTTTGAAAACAGAGTTTGAACTTTTGCAAATGACTCTCCATGTCACTATACACTGTAAAGTCATCCAAAAATATCTTCATAAAATTGTCCAAATACTCTCTAAATGTTTTGGTCATGGCTCTTTGATCTGTTTGACTATTGTAACTTAATTTGGATTTAATTTGTACATATGATGTGCCGGTGGTATAGTAGTGTCCAAGTCAATTATATGTTGTGCTAACTCTGGTGGAATCCCTTTCAAATCTTTATGTCCATGCAAAAACATCTTTGAATTCCTTCGATTGTTGCTCCACTTCCAGCACCTTGTCTATTTCCAGTTGTGCATTAATCTTCACCATCCGTGGTTCTACATTAGTTCCCAGATTAAACTTCATCAATTGTTGATCTTCAATTAACGTCCATCCAGCTATCTGCAATCCCTATGCTTTGATGTTTGTTGGAGTTTCATCCACTACAACATTCCTTTATTGATGTATGTAATACGCTTCTGAATACACCTTATCCTCCAAAGCTACTTCTAACTCATATTTGTTGATAGGTATCTTCTTCTTTGTGTTATGTACTTTAGATCCATGTTCTAAAATACTCGTCTTCACATGTGTATCCATGATCCCCACATCTATGGTTTTCATAAATTGAATTGTCTCAAGTAAATTGATTGTTCCTTGAGAGAACTTTTATGGCTTTATAACAAAGATGATATCTTCTTCTTCATCTATGGTGCCATTCTGATAATCATAGCACAATAACATTTCTAGTCTTCTTACTTCACTTCCCAAATGTTTGGTAACCATAATTGTTCAAACTATCCCATTCCCTTGTATGGTAACAATTTTACTTCCCCAATCATGTGCCACTTTAACATCCTTCAACCATGGTCTCCCTAACAACATGGAATAACTAGAATCTACCACATTATTTTGAAGTACAATATACATATTTATGTGAAGAATGCTAGGAACATATATCTTCAAATCTCTAATCAACTACACTAATTTTGTGGTTGTTTGATCTGCCATCCTTAAATTATATGGTGCAAGTTTAAGCTTTGGAAGCCCCAACCTCAATCTCAATTGTTTTGTGATAATATTAATTTTAAAACCTCCATCCAACAACACATTTTCTATTATATTATTCCCAATATGTACTTGGATAACTGCCATATGATTATTTATTGTTACAACAACTATCCTTACTTTTGGTATCGAGGAACCAACTTTTTTCTCTGTGGTTGTTTTATTTACATTTTGAGTTTTCTCTAGTTTCAACTTTTGCCAAAAATATCTCTTTAGCTCATGAGCTATTTTAAACAATTGTCCTAAATTCAAAGTATAACTTGTTTCTAACATCTGCTTACCAATGTCTAGAACAATCTCTTCTATTGGGATGAGTTTCCCTTGTGAATTCACTACTTCCTAATAAATTCATAAATTTCATTTCTACCATTTCAAAATTCAAACTAACAAAGTTCTTTGATTAGTCCCCATCCTAACTGCCTTGTTCATTTCAAATCACATACTCACTACCCCCCTAACACCTAGGCTTATTAAGTAGACCTATTAGCCATGTAGGTAGCCTATTAGTTTAGGCCTACTACAAGTACGTAGCTTAGGTCTATTAAGTAAATAACATAAGCTACCTAGGCTTAATAGGTAGGTAGCCTATGTTACTAACTAGATAAGTAGCCTAGGCCACCTAGGCCTACTAAATAAATAGCCTAACCTAAAGTATCAAAGTCTACCTGGTAGTTACGTACATAGTGTAGGCCACCTAGGCCTACAAGGTAGGTAGGTTAACCTAGGCCATTTAAGCCTACTATGTATGTAACCTAGCTTAGGCCACCTAAGTAAGTACATAGCCTAACCTAGGCCTACTAGGTAGGTACATAACCTAACCTAGGCTACCTAGGTAGGTACATAGCCTAACCTAGGCAACCTAAGCCTACTAGGTAGGTATGTAGCTAACCTAGGCTAAGCCACCTAAACTATTAGGTAGGTAACCTAGCCTAATATTAAGTAGGTAATTTAAGCTTAGACCTACTTAATAGCCTATGCTACCTACCTAGTATGCCAAGGCTAGATCTATTAACAGGCTAGTAGGTACCTACATAGCCTACTAAATAACATAGGCATAGGTAGCTTACTAAATAGGTATAAGCATAGACCTAATAGGTCCTTATATGGCCTAGTAGACTATAACCTACATGTTACCTAAGTACATGCATTTATTAATAGGTATTTCCTACCTACCTAGGTTAACCTACCTATAACCTACCTATAACCTACCTATTTATGTAAATATTGTAAAAAAATTCAAGTTCATTTAATGTAATATGTTGAATTTTTTTTCATAAAAGTTGATTATAATATGTTGGCCTAAAATCATAGTAATTACAATATGTTGTCCAAAATAAACCAACTTATGGAATGGTGGTGCAATGGCTAAGGATTTGACTTCTCAATGTGGAAGTGAAGAGTTCAAATCCTCACACTTTCAACCTAGGCTACCTTGCCTATTTAAATGACCTAGTTAAGTAACCTAGGTTGCAAAGCTTACTAGACCATTTAACCTAGGGGGACTTGGCCTAACCTAGGGGGCTTGGCCTAACCTAAGTGGTTTGGTCTAGCCTAGGTGGCTAAACTAGGTGGCCTAGCCTAGGAGGTAGGGTTGATAGGTAAATAAATAAATTTTTTTTTGGCATAATTCATCATTAGGTTTATTATTTAGGTAGGTAAGGTATGTAATTAATTAATATTTTCATTTAAATTTTTAATAATTAAAAAATATATATATATATTTTTGGTTGCTACCCAAATTACATTATTGTCATGGTAGTTTAGTAAAATAAAACCCAATAAAAAAAACCAACCAAAAGGACCTAGTCAAAATGTTGGGTCCAAAACTACTTGTCCAAAATGGCATTTTTGGTCAAGTTGGACATGGGGGCAAAAAATCCATATGGGGGGTTTCTTTTACTAAAATTCCCGGTCAAAAAGGTTATGACTTCTTTTAGTGATGTTAATATTATGTTTGTTGAACATCATAAGGAATTGTTTGAAATCATTAGGCAAAAGTGTGAAAAGTCATTATATAGGGTAAAATAATTTCTAGAGTAGTGAAATGGTGTAGTTATTATACAAAAGTATAATCACAAACAAACATGAAATTGCACAAATAGGCAACCAAAACTTATATAAATGGATTGAAACTAAGTCTTTTACAACAAATTAAAATAAAATATTGGTGTGTGAACAAAAGTTTCATTAAAATTGTTTAAAAGAAAAAAATGTCAATCATAAATCTTCACTAAAACTTTCATGAACAAAACTAAACCAAAAAAATGCTAAAACTTTAAATGCAAGTAAAAAATTATATAATCAACCAAAAGTATTTTTAAAATATATTAATGTGAAATTGGAAATTCTATACAATATACAAAAAATAATAATTGAAATATAATTGAATTTTATGTGCTAACAAAAGTTATTTTTAATAAATATATGATTTCATTTTACAACCAATCAACAAAAACATTTTACATGCAACTAAAAAGGAAAAGTAATACAGACATGTACAATCATTGAAAAAATAAAATTAAAACCAAGACATGCAACAAGTGATTTAAAACAAAAATATAATTCATATGAAAAATCAGATTTTGGTCGCAAATTATTTTTGACAAAAATAAAATCTTGACATTGAAATGGCAACTTGCAAAATTTAGTTGCCACTTCTTGATGATCAAAATTTTTAATTCTAGTTTTTCAATTTTTTTCGTAGGATGTAATTATTGTCATTTTTGTTGATTAAGTTTCATACTTGAGAATTAATAAATAATAATAATAATTTATTTGCAAAATGAAAAGTAACATTTTTAAAACTATGGGAATGTCTAGTCAACATCATCATAGACTTGACAATTTTTTGCATGTCATGACACTAACATGATAGTAAAAGTAAAAACATGTCCTATCATTTTTAACAACCTTTAAAACTAACTTGTGTGTCAAATGCACCACATGTATGAAAAAAAAAGGAGGAGGATGTAGCAACTTGCAATGTTCAAAATTCTTAAAAACAACAAACCTAATGGTCTTAAAAAATAATCCCCAAGCTTTTAAAGATCTAACTCATGAAGCTTGAACATTTATAAGGAATCATAGACTTACCTTTCACTTGACAACTTTGCACTAAACCTCTTTGCCACAAAGTAAGAATAAAATCAAACCAAGCCACAAACAAACCAATAAAATAAAAATACCATCACCACTTTTCCAAAAAACAATAACAATAACAACAAGATTGTCATTATCAATGGAAACATGTTAGGGTGGACCAAATATGCAATTCAAAATACATTTTGAGTGTCCATATCTAGTGTATTTTCAAATACAAGCATTTAAAGGACGTTGAAATTAACATGTTTTTCCAAGTTTAAGTAACCCCAATTTAAACGTTTTAAAACACCTCCATAAATAAGGGTCTTGAAAAAATCAATTTATATATCTAAACAAACATTATGATTCTAATGTCCATTTTGAATGTTAAAACAAACAAAAGGGTGCGGATGAACTCAAACAAGCCAAAATTGACGTCAAAATGTCAACTTTTTTGCAATTCTTGTTACATTTGTCTATGTGCTACCACTTTAATGGCATGTGAATCATGGAAAGTTGTGCTTATTGAATAATATGGATATTAAAAAAACTAAAATGCATCAAACCAAATTCCAATATCAAAGTTTGGTTTGAATAAAAGATGTTTAATTTCATTCAATGACATTATTTTCATAAAGGGCCCTTCAATTTTCATAATACAATTTAATTCATCCCCAATTTATTTATAGTAATAAGGTACTATTAGACAAATCTAAAAAACACTCAAATTTTCATATTTTTTCCATTTTGTGTTTATCAAAAATTAAGGTTTTAAAAAAGTTCATGAGTCTTTTTCAACATGTAAATGTGATGGAATGTGTATGTTGTTTAAAGAAATATTGTATAACATTAAAAAAAAAAACTTGAAAGTGCTAAAATGTTTTGGTATGGTTTGAAATTATGACAAATTTTCAAGATGAAACACAACATGTAGCAAAATTTGTGCACTTTCAAATTTTTGTATTTCTCCAAATTTGATTGTAAAAAAAAATGACATATTGGGGTAACTATAAATACGATATATATAAAAAATTTAGAACATTTCATTTGAAAATTCCTCCTTAGGAAAAAATGTTTTTTGGGAAAAAGGACCCCAAAATGGACCATAGTCCTAAATGCAAAATAAACACATTGGCTCATTATATGTCATTTGGACCCAAAAGACATTTTATTACTTGATTTTTTCATTTTAAATGTTATATATGCATTTGAAATTGAGTTTCCCAAAGTTTTGAACATGTCTCGCAATTCCACTAAAAGAAAAAAAATCCATAAACATAATAATTTTTTGGAGTATAATGTTAAATGTATTTCCTATGATATAAAGTTCATTTTTCACTAAGTATTGATTTTTTGGGTGATTTTTTTAGAATTGGGAGGATTAAAATACAAATTTTAGTTCTTCATTTCAATTTTTAAATTTCTTTCAAATGCATCTACATTGTTTACAATAAGACTTAACTAACCTAGAAAAATATGTTATTATGACTTCCATAAAATTACATTGTAACATGTTTTTACCTTTATGTGAAAAGGAAGGAAAAAATTAACACAAAAGAAGCAAAATGCTACAATCAACAAGGATGGGAAAGGAAATGGAAACATATGAGGAAAAAAGGAAGGCAAGATCCTAAAATTAGGATGGAAGGTGGTGTGCACATGCCATTTTCCCACTTGTTTGTCACAACAAACACCAAAAGAATTGCCCACGACTTTTTAGAAGTCTTATTAAAGTTGAAAGATACTTTTTCAAGTCAATGGCTCTTTAAGGCACAAGGTTTTCTCACCCCTTGACCTCTAAAGGCTCCTAGGACCTCTTTTTTAAAAATATTTAACCTATAGTGGGTAAATGAATATATATACCAAAGGTGATAATTGTTAGGGGTGTGTCCCTATTTTTAATAACCACACAACATTGATTTCAACCTTCCTACCTTCATAAAATCTATAACCATCAATTGGTAAAATCATTTGTACCTTAAATTTAATGACACCGATCAAAGAGTCAAATGTGATTTGTAAAAGTGGATATAAAATTAAACCCACCCATCTCATGTCATTGTGGCCCACCATTAGTTAGGAGATTAATCTCTTTCATCTTTTACAATGTGGTCATCTCTATAAGTTCAACATGGCCTTCTTTACAAGTTTTTTTTAATCAAGTTCATCTTTCATCACAACCTACTATAGTATCATCACAACCTACTATAATATTATCACAACTTGTAGAATCAGCAAAAGCATGTCATTTGAGTGTTTCAAGTGTTTTGTCAAAATGATTAAGTCTTTGAACTTGAATTTCTCAAACAACCCATGCACACAAATTTGGAAAAATAGTTGAAAGTGGATGCAAAGAGGGGTTGGTCAAGTATCTTTGCTTCACTAGATTGTATTCATTATCATTAGAAAAACTATCATGTTGTTTAATAGGGATCATTCACAAATAAAAACGATAACAAGTTGATCATCATAGAAACAATAGTTGATCAATGCTTGTGGATATGGCATGTGTATTTTGGATTGTTAGGATGCAACACCAATTTGAATGTTTTAGATATAAAGAGTCCTTTAATTATGGATTTGTTGGGGATGCAGGCATCAACTCCAATTTCATCATGAATGGCAATGTGCATCATTGATATTACTTGTTAGTTGATGGCATCTATCCTTGTTGGTTGTGTTTCATATTTACAATCCATGAATTGTAAGGAAAAAAAACTATCATTTTTCAAAGTTGCAAAAGAAAGTTCGCAAAGATGTTAATCATTAATTTGGTGTCTTGTAATTGAAATGGCAAATTGCAACCAATCCTTGTTGAATGTGGGATTATAATGTGACTACAAATGTATTAATGCCATGTGTCAATACTATATAACATGTTATTTGAAGTTGAATAAGGCAACATCTTGGAGTCGACTATTGAAGTGCCCAATGCCATTCAAATGAAGAAGGGTTTAACATTTGTAGAATATGTTGAAGGCACAAAAGAAATAAAAAATCAACAAGCATATATCATAGTTTAAGGAATGATTTGATTGCTCACCTTTGGGCATTGAAAGGGTCCAATAAATTTTTTACTTTTTATTTTTTACAAAAAACTTGCATTGCATTGTTGTGTTTAACAAATTTTCCAACTTCCTAATTATGCATGTTAACTTGTCAAACCTATGATGTTTTGATCATTTGTTTTTTCCTTGTTTTCTATGATTGTTGATTTTCTTGTAACATGGTGGAGGCTTTTAAAAGGGTGGATCCTTTTGTTATTTCATTTGTTTGAAGTGTAATCGAATTGCTATGTTTCAATTTGAGATGTGTCCATAGGATCTATAGTTTTTCTTGTCTTGAAAATAGAAGTATTCACCCACCTCATGGGATTATAATTGATTGTTGAGCATGGATAATAGACCATCATAATCTGGTCTTGTATGACGACAATCCTTCCAAAGTAATTATTACCATATCCATGATGCCACAAGCTTGGGTGATGATGGTATTACTTTCTACGTGCTTTATGTTGCATTGATCTTCTTTTACCCTTTTGCAACCTTGTGGTTGTCTTAAAAGGTGAGGTCATAGCAAGGGCAATGCATGTAGCATAAAATGTTAGTGCTCCATTGTTGTCAAGGCTACTACATTCACCAAAATTGGCATTACACTTCATTAGTAGCAACATCTTTTTCACATCTTTTCACAAGTCTACCCACCAAGGTATGTCTTTCAACACATACCAATCATGAATGAAAGTGATTACAACATGTTTTGGTTGTTTTGTTTTGTATAAATCCAAAGCTTTTCAAAATGTGTTTTCAATGCATGTCCTTGATTCACAAAGAACAAACACATTAATGTAATTTCCTATCAATTTGGCAACATCATGTTTGATTATGCCCCCTTTTTCTAAAAGACCTTGCATATCTTATAGCCTAATCAATAAGACATCCTCATTGAAATGATTATTCACCCTATCCCAAAATGTTGCAAATGTTTGCCCATTCCTTATCATTGGGTCTTACAATACATGGAAAAACAAACAGCAAAGTTGGCGCTCCTATTTCATAACAAAGTTCAAGTTATCATTTTTTTTTTGTTTTTAAACGTGACTACACAAGGTTTCCAGCCACTATCATTACAATAATATGCATTCAAGTCCATTATGTGTTTCACTAGATTTTGAGTGAAATTAGACAAATTTACTATGACAAAAGTGGCCAACCCCTTAGTAAATAGGAATTGGTTACTATGGATAGGTGAATTCACTAATAACTAATTGAATTCACCATGGACTTGGCTAACCGCTTGGCATCATTAAATAAATTGATACTGACCACAAAGGTTAGTCAAATTCATTAATAGTAAAATCGTCAAAAATAAATTCATTGATAGTTAATTATGAACCTAGGTGAGGCACTTAAGACCCTTCATTAAACTACTTAACCTAAACTAAAAACCTAACCCACCAAGACATTTAGAACCCACCAACCTAAGGTGTAGATGTGAAGGTTTGAACCCTTCACCTCCTTTCACCTCCATGTTTAAAAAGCAAGTCTTTAACCATTGAATTATTCTTTACAAGAATTTGTTTTATTTTTCATGACATATTATTATGCACATTATTTTTTACCCGCAGCTATTCTTGGGTATTCTATCATAGGTTATTGTTGGCTATTTTACATTATTTTACCATAGACTATTTTTTGTTATTTTTGTTATTTTACCCTAGGTTATCCTTGGTTATTCTATCATGGGCTATTGTTGGCTATTTTACATTATTTTATCATAAACTATTTTTGGTCATTTTATCTTACATTATTGTTGGTTATTCTATGTAATTTTACCATAGGCTATTTGACGCACTTGCAAGCTCCTTGATGGACTCAACTACGAGTTCAAAGGTGAAGACAACAAAAGGAGAAGGAGTTGGGGCACGCTCCTTGGCTCGCAACACTTTAGGGGTAGAGGGGCGTGCTAGAGGTCCATGATGGGGACTAGGAAGATTGACAAGCAAATCAATTACTCACATGAACCTCCACAAACCAAACAACAAGTTGGTTAGTGCATAGTTGGAGCATTTTGGTGCATGGATGGGCCACGGGCAAACATAAACTCACAAGATTTACCTCGGCCCGAACTTGGGGGAAGCCACCAACTTCCCCCTTATATTATTCTCTATGCCTAGCCACTAAACCAACACCCAAATGTTATTTTGTCCTGGGATTCCCAAATGGGAGTTTTGAAATTCCCAAAGTTGGGACTCTCAAGGCTTTGGGGGCCCATAAACTTTGTATGTAGACCTCCAATTGAGGTGAAGTCTAAAGAAAAATTTAACCCTCGTCGAGAACTTTCCAATGGTATGTGGCACGCCACCTACACGCAAGGAAATCGTGGCGATTCTTGACTTTTAGTGGTCAGGAGTCAAATTGACAAATTGACTCTTAACATTTTTTTGGCCATAGCTTATATTTTAAGTGTCCAAATGGGTCATGCGAGCCCATTTTAGACATCTATGTTCCAAGAGATTTCCAATGATATAAGGAACTCTTCAATCTATTAGATTTTGACCTTTGCAATTGTTCTTTGAAGATTCGAGAGTCCATCGAGACTCTAACTCCCAAAGTGAGAACTCATTTGGGAGTGTGGGGGTTCATTCCCTCACACTCTCCCACACTCTCGAGAATATGAAATGTGACTCCTGGTTTTCACACTTGGCCCGCACCTTCGCAAGCCCTTGCCTTGGTCACGAGCCTAAAGTTAAGGTTGCGACACTATTTTTGATTATTTTATCATATGCTATTGTTCGATAATATTATGTTATTTTACCATAGGTTGTTCTTAGCTATTTTATTGTAGCTTATTTTTGGTTATTGTTGATTATTTTACATTATTTTACTACATCTTATTATATCGTAGGCTATTGTTGGCATTTTTACATTATTTTATCCTAGATTATTGATGGCTATTGTATCTTAGGTTTTTTTAATTTAATTTAATCATAGGCTATTATTAATTATTATATCATATGTTATATAAAGATATTTAAATTTTATTTTACCCTAGGTTATTTTTTGTTATTTTTAAAAGTTATTGTTGGTTATTTTATTATAGGTTATTGCCATCATAGATGCCAATGCCATGGAATTTTTTCATATGAATGTTCATCCATGATTTATAATGAACTTATACTTAACTCTTAATTTAGTTTCAATTCACTTTTAGTTAGCTTTTAATTAAATTTTAGCTCACTTCCAACTCATTTTTAATCAATTCTTAGTTCACTTTTAATTCAGTTGTAGTTCACTTCTAGTTGACTTTTAATTCATTTGGATGCAAGCAAGATATTTTATAGTACTTGTTAGCTTGTTTTCTATTTGAAAACACTAAAAAAATAGTCTTTCAAACTTTTAACCTTCCTCTAACATTTCAAAATAAACAAAACTTTTAGATTTTTTCATGAGCATCTTTAACATCCTTCTAGCTTTTCAAAACAATTTAGTCATATCATTTGGACTTTAAAAAAACCCCAATATTTATATAATTTTGTAAGGGTTGGGGATGATTTTAGGTATGAAAACAAATTCCATTAACCAAAATATATATATTAGAATGTCGACCACATCAATATTGAGATGCTTGAAAAACAAAACTTGCAAAAACATTTCACCTACTTTCAAGTATTTAAACTTTATTTTTTAAACTACCACAAATTTTAGGTCCAATTCAAATGCTTGCAAGTAGCTTGAAAAAACATGATTATAACAATTTAGCTTTGGAAGTCCATGTAAACAAGAGTTAAAAAATAATGTACCCAATAATAATAATATCATCTCCATAAAATCATTTACTTGTTAGTCTTTTTATTGAAGGACCTTAATATTTTATTGTTTACACTACTTTTTGTGTATATTTTACGATGCTTTCATCCACTTTTAGTTAATTTTTAGTTCACTTTTAATTCATTTCCATTTAACTATTAATTCATTTTAATTAATTTTTAGCTAACTTTTAATTCACTTTTAACTAAGTTTTAGTTCATACATAGGTATACATGGGTGAACATGGGTTACATGTAAGTTGGAAGTTTCTTGAGAAACTTTTTTGAATTAGGTGCCCAATAGGTATAAATAGAAGTATAATTCCCCATTACCTTCAGTTTGTTCAACATTAATTTTGGGTACATTTTCTTGTCACAACCTTGTTATGTTCTTATTTCATTCTTGCAAAAAAATCCAATTGAATTTTTGTTTTGCATTTGTCATGTTTTTGTTTTTCTTGTTTCATGATCTATATTTGGGATTAAGCATGTCCTTGTTCTCGTCTTGGTTTTAAAAATCATGTAAACTTGGTTGTTTTTGTGCCCATGACAATTGCTAATTATTTTAAGATTTTATCCTAGGCTGTTTTTGGCTATTTTATTGTAGGCTGTTATTAACTATTCAAGTATCATTTACCATAAGCTATTATTGGTTGTTTTAATGTAAGTTATTATTGATTATTCTAGATTATTTACTTTAGGTTATTTAGTTATTCTATCATAGGCTATTGTTGGTTATTCTATTGTAGGTTACTCTAAACTATTTACCATAAGCTATTTTTGGTTATTTGATCATATGTTATTATTGGGTATTTAATCGTATGTTATTATAGGCTATTTACCATAGGTTATTGCTGGTTATTTTATCATAGGTTGTTGTTGGCTATTCTACTTTACATTATTATTAGTTATTTTAATGTAAGTTATTTTTGGCTATTTTAAATTATTATGTCACGAATTATTCTTGATTACTTCAAATTATTTCACCACAAACTATTTAATCTTATTATGGGTTATTCTATCATAGACCATTTCTGGCTATTTTAAGTTATTTTATTGAAATTTTTATTGGTTATTTTAGATTATTCTACCTTAGGTCATTTCACTTTAAATTATTATATGCAATTATTATATGCTATTTTATTTTTATTTTATTTTATTTTATTGTGCCTTATGATAAAATAACATATAAGAACAAAGAATAATATGACTTTGAATAGTTGAAGTTATAATTTGAAATAACATATAATAGTTTAAAGTAAAATAACCTAAAGTATAACCTAGGTATAATTACTTATAATAACATATAATAATTTTTAAAAAATAACTTAAAATAACCTAAGGTAACCTTAAATAACCTAAAATATTTAAAACAATAACATAAAAATAAATTTATTTACCATAATAAATTATTATATCAACTAATAATGAAATATCATGTTTACATAATGACCTTATAATAAAATAACTTTAACAAGGTGAAATCATTAAGGTGCAATAAATCTATTTCATTTTAAAAATCTCATAGTGACTTAAGCTAATGAACTACATCCCACCCACTTTTGTAACAATGTATAGATGCTTTGAGAAGGAACAGTGACATCATTTCACACACAACAATGTGAGGGTTTCAAGTTGATAGGACCCATGGATCAATCACAAATGTGGAGGTTGAAATGTAGTTTTTTGTCAAAGCTTGGATGTTTTGTAATTTGCATGCACAACAATGGGGTGTAATTCTAACTATTTCTTTGTGTCAACACTTTATGTTGTTATTGTTGAGTTTATTTGACTTGCATCATATTTATAAAAATTTAAGAATATAAATGAACTTTTACTTGACAATATATTAATATGTATTTGAAACCTTGAGATATTGCATGCATTGATATAATTAAATAATAGTAAAATGACATAACGAATGAAACATAAGTTAAGTTCAATATATTATGTAACTTTTAACGTTTCAAAAAGAAGATAAATTTTAAATGTTTTATTGAACATCAAATATGAGAATTATTTCTTGACTATTATTTTATACAAAACCCAAGGATGTTTAAAATCATGAGTTAGGAAAGAAAAATGTTAATATAAAGAACAAACATGTATGTTCATATTCTAAAAGTCCATTGAATATGGACTTTTTAAAATGGACTATCCACTTCCATGAATTAGGTTATGTGTGATAATTAAAAACCTTATTGTGCTTCCATGGTTCATATTCATAAATCAAACTTATCTATGTACATTATATATAATGGAATGGTGTCACCCCCGCCCATTATGTTGGGTAAGGAGCCAAGCAATCATGTTAGGGTGCCATTGATGACACCTCACCAAATATAATGGGCAGGGGTGAGACAACCTCAATACATTAAGGTCTAGGGTACGGTGGCAAACTCAATATTGATTTTGAAAATCCATGTTTAACAAAGATTTTGGTCACTATTATGAGTGTATGTTCGTCATTAAAAGATCATGCCTTGTAATGTGGTCAAGAAAATAACATAATTTCCCACCTTGGCCCTTTATGTAAAGCTTGAGCTTATCCAAATTATTGTTTGAAAGCAATCTAAACATAAACCATGGTATTTACCATGGTTGGAAGCAAGGCCAAATTGCTTCATACAAAGCCAAATTGAGGACACCATGCTTGTTGTAAATAACTAATTTAGTTTAATTCCCATGTGCACAACAAGGCTATAGCTATTTTATAACTTTTTCTACCACATTTCAATGGAGGCAATATTGTAGTTTTTGAAAAGAGTGAAAGTTGCAAGAGATTTACATTTTTTTAAAGACATGTTTTTCCAAAGGAAAGGAAAAAATCTAATAGAATATTTGGGAATATTTCATTTGTTGACATAAAATCCTCAAATTTTGTTAATTATTCAAATGAATTCATACAAAAGAACTTCACACATAACCAAATTGGCCACATGAAATGGATTTTATGCATTCATTGGTAGCATTGGAGAAAACATCAATGTTTGGGTAATGAACATGAACAAATCTTATGCATAATTTGTGGACAACATTGAAAAAAAACTAATTTTGGGCAATATAACCCTAGGGTACTTGAAGGCAAGCACAAACGCCTTTGCCTATGATGTGGTGGCCCAAGGTGACACGTTCCCAAGCTCCTTGATAGACTCAAGTGTGAATATGAAATGAAGACAACGGAAGAGCAAGGAGTTGGGGACACGCTCCCTAGCTCGCAGCACTTTGGGGGTAGAGGGGTGTGCTGGAACACCGGGATGGGACTAGGAAAAATGATAAGCACTTAATCACTCACACATACCTGCACAAAACCAAACAACAAGTTGGTAGTGCATAGTTGGAGCACTTTTGGTGCTAGGAAAAAGCACGGGCAAACTCGAACTCACAAGATTCACCACAGCCTGGACTTGGGGAAAGCCACCACCTTCCCCCTTGTAGTATACTTTGTGCCTTTCCATGAGGCCCACATTCAAATGGCATTTTGTTCTGGGACTCCCAAATGGGAGTCCTGAAATTCCCAAAGTTGGGACTCCCGGAACTTGGGGCCCCATAATTTTGTGTGTAGACCTCTAATTGAGATTAGATCTAATGCAAAGTTATAGCCCTTGTCAAGAGGTTTCCGAAGGTATGTCGCACGCCACCTACATGCGAGGAAATTGGGTTGATTTTTTATTTTTAGTGGTCAGGAGTCAAATTGCCAATTGACTCCCGACCTTTCTTTTAGCCATAACTTGTGTTTTAAGCATCCAAATGGGTCATGCAAGCCCAATTTTAGACATCTAAGTTTCAATAGCTTTTTAATGATATAAATAACTCTTCCATCCAACGGGTTTTGACCCCTGCAATCGCTCCCTAAGATTCAGGAGTCGATCAAGACTCCTACTCCTAAAGTGGGAGCTCACTTGGGAATGTGAGGGTTCATTCTCTCACACTCTCCTGCATTCACGGGAGTATAAGATGTGCTTCCCGGGCTCCCCTCTTATCTTGCACTCTTACAAGCCCTTGCCTTGGTTGCGAGCCCAAGGTTAGAGTTGTGACACAAGGCCTAGGCCACCATAACAATTTGACCATGGGCCATCTGGTTTTTGACCAAAATTGGCCACATGTTACATAAGGCTTAAATCAAAATGTACCCTAGATTGTTTGAGGTCCTATGACATAGAATATTATAATTCTTACCTTAGGCCCAAGCTAATAATCCATGTTTTGAGGTCCCAAGACATATAAAGTTTTAATATTTTACTTCAAGCAGATGTTGATATTCTATTTCCTAACATCCATGAAAGATAGACTATTTTACTTCTTACCTTAACCCAACCCCATACCCCATGTCTTGTGTCCAACACATAGAATAATTTAATTTTTTACCCCAACCCAAGCCAATACCCCATGTCCTGTGTCTAACACATAGAATAATTTGAATACTTCCTCCAGCCCAAGCTAAAAAAATTATTACCTTTCCCTACCCACTTTCATGGCCTTTTGGGACCTTGTAAGTGTTTTAGGTTCTACCCCAAGCCTAAGTCAAAATTTGGGTGCCATCCCACCCCCACCCCATGGTCTTTTTTGAATTCCCTAAACAAACATTTTTTTCTAACCCATTTGTCAGGGTTCTAGTAATCGAATGGAGGTTCAAATTAGAACTTCCATTTGACAATCTAAAATCTCTTTCTCTAATGGAAGGAATTCTACAACATTGCTCTAGATGTCCATGCACAATTGTCACCTCCACTTGGTCCAAATAGAGCAAAGATTTTATCCCCAAATCTTGCATTGATACATACTCTCTTTTAATGGGCAAAGCTAAACAAAATCCCAATGCAATCTATGAGTAGGTGCAACACACATTAAAAGGGCCCCAATTTTTTGGGGCATTTGGGGTCTAGGGTATGGATTTTCCATTTACGTCTAATTCCCAATACGTCCCACATTGTTCCCACCTAGATCATAGTGGGTCCCTTCAGGGCTCCCTTATGTTCCCTGTGCACCTGGGCTATAAGTTCTTTCACTTGATGTTGTTAAACCCAGTTTTATACATTGGGGCAATTACCACTCATGCTCAATTAAAGCAATGTAACATTTGTACTACCTTGATATTGCATTTCCAAATACACATGACATGGTCTAGTTGTAAAAGCATGGATGGTTAGGTCTCGGGTTATTTTCAAAAGTTTCTCAATGTAGCCTAAGTGGCGATAATCTATCTAAAGACTAAGCTAAATTTGGATATAAACTAGGTTTGAAGAACAATTCATGTATGAACTTGTTATATTCATGGCTAGGCACTGAAAAAACAACATACAAATATGGAAATTTTCAATATTTTTTTCAACTTCAAGTGATGGAAACCATCCAAAATCACTCCATTTTCACATTTTTTGTTTTCTATTTCTTTTCTAGGAGACATTTTGCTAGTATAAATAAGCCTAATTGCTTGGTTTTGGCCCATCATGAACATTTTAAACCCAATATTTGACAAGGATTCAATATACTCGGGTTCAAATGTAGTGAGTTGTGTGAATATCCCACTTCCTCATTTAGGTAGTGTTTTCTTTAATGCGAAATTTCGCCAACATGCATTTCTTTTCAAAACATCTCTAATGATGCTTAGTATGTGATCCTGAAAAATGATGATTCAATATGTGATCATGAAAAATGATGCTTCAATATGTGATCCTACAAAAATATTTTTCAAGTCAAAGGTTTATCTACCTTTTTGTAGCCCCATTGATAAAATTGTGATTGAGATTATAGTTGGGTGGGGGACTACTATTAGTAAACCACCTAGATCAACCTTATGATTGACCAATTAAAAACATTGAAACCTATCAAAACATATTTATTACACTATTTTCTTTGTGTACATAAGTAAATTGGTAATAATTTAAATGCATTATTAAAATAAGATTCCACATAACAATGGAATAAATATGGATGGTCTCACATGTATTTTTCAATAAAGTCACCTTTCTTCACATTGTGATTCAACCCTTTTTTTCCCCCTTTTGGTGATGGGGCACATGTGGCAATGATCCCAAATGGATTTAGCATTTGATGGTCACAAGTTGTTGTAAAAGTCTCAAAACATTAAATTTTTTGGGGAAAACAGAGAAACGTGTATAGGTCTAGTGAATTGTATTTAAAGGCTTGATCAAGTTCGACAAAACTACAACAAAATATATTTCTTTTAACTTTTGTGGGTGCACTTTTTCACTAGTTTTCTAGGAAAAAAAAGTTGGTGTGATTCATGTCAATTACTGCATGGCTTAGTTCAAAGTCAATTGTTTTTCTTAAAAACGAGCCTCATTCATAAACATGTCATCAAATTTGTCCGGACTAGCAAGCAACATTGATTGGAAAACAAATTCCAATAAGAAAAAAATTTAAATGAAATTTGAACAATTAAGTTACCTTACAAAGGTTTCAATCATCAAAGACTAAAGGAAAACACAATAAAAATCCCCAATTTTCTATATTTGGTTTTGAATGTGTTGCCAACAATATAGAGGAATCATTAAAACTTTCTACTCCATGTATGGTTTATACTTAGCATTGGCTAAATTTGGTTGAGGACAATCACCATTTTTTGCATCTTCTAATAACCACTTTGGTTACAAATACAGTTTCTTTATAAAAAAAACCATTATCATCAAGCACTCCTACATAAATGCACCTCTTGGACCCTAGCCTCATAGTAAAAACAAGCCACGTGTTGGGTAATGGTTCATGAATGCATAATAAGTGTTTAATTGATTCTACTTTCACCCAAGAAATGTTTATCTCCAAAACTCCTTGTTGCATTTATTAGTTTGGGCTAATATTCCTTTTTTGAGTAACTTGATAGGTTGTCCATTCTAATCATTTCATGTGCATGTTCACGTTATTTTAGTTTTCTTTGAAGGTACCATATTAATTGGCTTATCAATAATGATTTTGGACATTGGCCATTCCCCCATAGAACAACCTCTTTGAGCTTCATATGGAAAACATGAAACATTGTGGTATGTCAATTATGGCCCACCCTACTAGTATACATAGATGAGAATTCAACCACATGAGAACAAAATGAAATCCTATTTTGAATGTGTTAGGCACAAACTTGGGTACATGCGAAACCCTTGATGTATGTGTTATCCAATGGGAACATGATAGGAAAACATTGGGAACAAGGGAAAAATATGAAAATATGTCCCTTGGCCAAAAGAGAAAGTTAAACGCATCATATTTATGCATGTTGGGCCTTCTTGTTATACTATGAAACTTTATATTTCCATAATTGTTCATTACCACCCACATCACATTTATGTTACCCAATTATAACACATATCCACAATATTAAATATTAAATTCTTGTAATTGCTTAACTAAGACCTAGTTTTAAATTATAAACATTTTTTCTAAATAGTTTACCTTCAAATATCTCCTTGAAAAAAAACCCATACTTTTTTAGATAGTGGTATTTTATGGTAAGTAGAGTTTATAATTTTTTGGGGGCTCATCCAAAAATCAATCATGTAGGTGGCTTTGGCTGAACGAACAACCATGTTGGTACCATGGTAAGTCTAGAACCCATCGGATTACTCCTTTAAAAGAATTGCAATATTCATGGATGAAGGGCATCTATTGATCCACAATAACCAAAAAAATAAATAAAAATTATTGGAGGCATATTTCTTGGCATTTTGTAGCCAATCATAAAAGAAGGTTTTTAACAAATCTCTATTATCTATGGTGGTGTTGCCTTCTAATAATGTTATCTAAACTTGACATTGCTCAATTGCTCTAGGATGTGTCATTCATGTTTCATCGATAAATACTACCTAGCATCACTCATGCTCCATCCATAATACTAGCTCCAAATATATGTGGTGTGGAACCATGGATGGGTTAAGGGGAGTCAATTGACAAATAATAACAACTGTTTTTTTTTATATTGCCTACAAGCTATTTCCTAGAATAGGCAAGGTGTGGACCATGTGCAAAGGAGAAGTGTTCAATTCTAGCATGTCAACAAGGACAGACATGTGCACCTTTAGAGGAAGGGACATTTGATGCATAGAAAATGGAACCATTTGTGGTAGGGGTTCTTGTTGGGATTTTGTGAAGTAACCAAAGTGATGACCATCTAGAAAATAATGTAGTCAGATTTGGTTATATCATAGAATGAAGATAAAGAATATATAATTTATATAATATTGAACTTAATATAAAAGTCTCACCATTTACATTTTTTTCATTTAAAAATTTTGAGTCACTTTTCCATGAAAAGTCCTTTGCATATCTCAAAATCATATTAATGTGTTCAAAAGTCGGTAGAAATGTTGGGTCATTGTAGGAAGACTATGTAAACATAAGAAGTCATCTATTGTGTAGACCTAGGAACATGCACAAACCATGGTAAACAATGATTAGCTTGTCATATATTCATGCGTAATGATCACAAATAATAAAAATTGGTGTCAATGGGTGACACAAGAAATGTTCCAAAGGGATCCAAACATAATGACCTAGGTATAATTATGCCAATTAACCAAAACAATACCACACATGGGAATCCAATAAATATTAGCATTGGGCAATGTCACAACATGGGGAGTAGGCTCCCTTTTCCCATCAATTAGTTTTCTTTTCTTCCAAATAAGCATCCCATGTTTATAAGTGGGGTAACAACCTAGTTGCAAATGGTTGGAAATAAATATTACTCCTAAACAACTTGGTTTTTGTGAATGAACATGCTAGTTTTCCAATAAATTAAAAAAAAACTACACCTACTTAATAAGAAGGCTTTGCATGCTGTCAAGGTGCCCCGATTTTTTATTTCTTTTAGAGTTAGGGTTGGGGAAAATGATATTCTCATTTTCCCCTTATTCCCAATGTGTTCCCACCACATTGCCTATAATTTAGCAATGGGTTCCCACCAGGCTTTCCAACATGCTCCTGAGTTTCCGACATGTGTTCCCCAACATGTTCCCAATGATACCTATTTATTATCCCAGCCACATTGGCAAATGGCATCCTCCTCTTTTCTTGTTCCCATTATATTCCCAATGGATTCCAAAAAAGATTTTAGCATTTTCTCATGTTCCCAATGTGTTCCCAACACCCATCATATATCAATTCATCTTTATCCCATATGTGGTGGCAAATGTTATCCCCCTTTCATATACTAAAGTGCTTTGAAAGCGGAGTAATTTCATGTGCATCTAAATTTTGGAGGGTGTCCATAATGTAGTTTTTTTTTTCTTTTCAATGAGCCAATCAAGTTATTTCATTACAATATGAACATTTTGTCATTGTTATACACCTCATCTAAGTAACTGAAACATGAATGAATACCCCAAGTTTCATATTTGTGATGCATGTTACCTAAAGCATAGTTCATCTCACAATTACTTTGACCATGCCCACCAATGTAGATATCTAATATAGAAGACAATGGGTTTATGTATCTTGGGCCTTGCATGGTAGGCCCTTGGATATTATTTTGTAGGTTGTCATTTTTTCATTTAAGCATGATTTTCAAGTCCCCAAAACAAAAAAATTGAGATGATGCCATCTTTTGCCCTCATGGAATGAAGCTTCAAAATTTTCCAACTTTTCCATTGTCTCTTGTAGCATCACCCCAAATCTACTTACCAAATCCACTTGAAACAATCGTACCTTTGCCATTTGACCCCTTTTGGTTGTAAAGGATCTCAAATCCACCCTCAAGAATAATCCTTCTAAAATCCCAATTCAACTTATCCCCCCTTTGCCAACATAGAGCCCAACCCATTTGGCCTTAATCCCAAAACCCCACCTATGAATGTCGCAACCCTACTTTGAGAGAATGTGAGGATGAGACTCACATTCCCGAAATGGGAGTCCAAACTGTGGCAGTTTTGGGACTCCTCCTTGGAAGTCTTGGGACAAAAAACCATTCGGATGTGGGTGCCACGGGGAGGCACAAAGAATACTATATGGGGGAAGGTGGTGGCTTCCCCCGAGTTTGGGCCGTGATGAGTTTTGTGAGTCCAGAGTTGCCTATGGCTTGTCTTAACACTAAAGGTGCTCCAAAAATTGTACTAACCAACTTGTTGGTTGGTTTGATGCAGGTTCGGGTTAGTAACTAAAGCTTGTCACTCTTCTTAGTCCCATCCCGGAGCTTCAACATGCCCCTCTACCTTTTTTAGTGCTGAGAGTTCGGAGCATGTCTCAAGTTCCTCACAAATCCATTGTTTGAGTAACTTAGACCCATCTTGGGTTTAACTAGGAACTTGGGAATGCATTAATGAAACTAGGATGGGAATTGTGCATTTTTCAACAACCTTGCTTGGATTTGATTCTTCTAACTAATCAAGAACCTGGCTCAATTCTAGTTCCATAGATGTAGTATTGTACATAGGGGGGTTGATTCCTTCATTATGGAGGACCCCTAGATCTAGTTCCAACTTGGTGAACCATGGTAAGGGCTAGTGTTGGACAATTTTTAAAGAGAATAACAAATACCCATCAGTTTTCGACTTAGTTATACATACATTGAACAATCGATCATAAAAACCAAAAAAATAATATTTGAATATAACCATAGTTATTTAAAAGGTGTAAAAAATCAAGTAATTGGCCAAAAGATCATTAGTCCTTTTGCCAACTCTTTCATGAAAATCTTTTGATTTTTTTAAGTTTTTGAATAATTGCAATACCGGGGTTTTTTTCTAATTTAGATTTTTCCAAACAATCGAGATTTGGCGGTTCTTGGATTTTGTAACATTTAAAGAACGAAAATTGATGGCTCGATAAAGATTCAAAAAATGGCCCAACATTGGTATGGACTCAATTTTGCTTAGGATTCACATACTTGGAACCAAAACCAAGACTATGAACCCATGTTTCCGATTACCAACACAACATTAGTTCAAAAAAATCCATAGAAGCCAAATGAAAACCAAAACATGTTATTTCAATTTGCAATGAATTTCCTTTCATTTCTGGTTGGGATTCATCTTGGGGAAAAAAGAAAAATACAACTTTAAAAATAAATTTTCCAAATCCTACAAATCAAACCCATATCAAAACACAATATAACTTTGAAACTTACTATGGACTTACCATAATTAAAGACTATTGATGGAATTTTGAATTAATCATATTGGATAGTTTAACCCCTTTCATCTCAAAAACTAATTAATTACACAATATTTGTAAATATGAGTTGTATGTACATTTTTGAATTTGAGCTTGTCACCAGACTACATAGTAACACAAAACCCCCTTGCATTAATGGAAAATGACGTTCTTTCAATGTACCACTTTAAGAAAGACATGTTTTGATCACACAATCATGCACTAAGAAAAAGCTTGGGGCAGTTCTATCTAGATATAATCTAATGCAGGGGTCACATATCATTTGATGCATAACACACAACCACCCACAATAATGTGATGTAGGTTGGAGCCCAAATAGACACATCATTGCCAAAGGATGCACTAATGGAAGATGTAATCACCATTGCATAGGTCGTGCTGCTAGATTGCTTGTACATGCTCAAACATATGATTGTTTTCATGTGTGTTATATTTTTGTGTGCACTAAGTGTGTTGATTTAGATCAATAATGTGTTGATAGTTATCATGAGCATTATGCCAATAGGTTTAGAAGACTACCTATAGCATGATTAGTTCCTTTCAAGACATTTTAGTTAAAAGTGGTCCTCATTGTGCAAGTTCATGAACACCATTTTTGCAAACCATGTTGGTCCATTTCTTGGCACATGAAGTGCAATTTAGAGGTTGCTCCAATTGTGATTATTGGTGTGGGTCCTTCATTTTAATGACACAGGGCAATCAAAGTGGTATATCTTTGGTGCATTCACATGACAATTCTAACTTGGGATATAACATTGTTGCCACAAGAATATAAGAGTTCGATGGTTGCTAACTAAATTTACCCAACCAAGTTTTAAATAACTATTCACAACTAAAAAAAAATCTATATGGATTGTTTATGCATTTTCATAGGAAACACTGTAATGGTGAATAATATGTATGTGTCAGTTGTTTTTTGTTGTAGGTTGTCCATTGTATAGTGCCAAGACTCGAAACCTATGGTAAACACATTGGTGGTGGGCAAAGGAAGATCAAGGTCTTTGGTGCATAACTTAGGAATTATTGCAGTAACACAACTAGTGATTGGTTCACATTTATTCATCAACCTATAAATGTTGCTACCTGGCACAATTAACATCATCCTATAATCAAACTTACCAACATAAAATCTATAGGCCCAAATTTGGTTGGGTTTTAGTTACATTAGTTTTAGTTTTAGCTATGGATCTTAAGTAGCACTATGAAAATATTGGTTAGCTTGGAGTGTCAAATGCATCTGATGTATGTAACGCATGATGAAAGATGTTAAGCCATAAAAATTTAAGGCATGATGAAAGATGTTCAACCCTAGAAAAACAAGATGCAAGATTAATCATAAAATGACATGCTTTTGTTTTGGTTTGCATAACCAAAAGTCATTTGAGACACTATTTTTGCATGTAAGAAGCATGATTTAACAATACAAGAGATGAAAATGGTTACATATAGACAAAGCATTGGAAATTATTAAGAACAGTGAAATGGTTGTCATGACATTAAGGTGCATTTCTTCATAAGAATGTTGCAAAAGGACCATTATAAAAAGTAGGGCCTTAAATGAAATAATGGATTTGGTGAGGTGCATAGATTTAATTTAAAACAAGAAATAATGGTTTAAAATAAAATAAAATATACAATTATCATTTCTCCCATTTCTATATGAACAAGGATGAAGGCAAAAAAAGAAACACATAATTGTTAACAAACATAGTAGCTAGGTACATAGAAGAAAATATGAAGTTGTTGCATTTTGATTAACAACCAAAATTCCAAGATGTGAAGTAAGAGTTGAAAGAAAGGAGGAAGAAATGAGGAACTTCAAGTTCTTAAAAACACAATTATCAAATTTCTCATATGTTAAACTTTTTAGAACCAAAGCACTTCTAGATTTAATTTTAAAAATTGTCATTCTAATAATAATGTTATATGAAAAAAAATTTGTTGGAAGAGAAGGTGCATGTTATAATTATTATAAATTCAACTTTGAAATTTATCTAAATTTATGATGAACAAACAACAAAAAGGTTGAAAGAATTAGAAATATGAACAACCCCATGAGAAGCACAATTGTAGTAAACCAAAGTGAAATCTTTGATTACAAATGGGGTCCAAGGTGAAAGCACAGTCAACTAGAGCAAAAAAGGTGAATGCAAAGTCCATATTTTGCCTTTTTCACAATGTAAGCTAAGGGAAGGTACTTCTATTTTCTTTTTCAAATAATGAACAAAAAAATGTCACAAGTCATGCAACTAATTTTAAAATTGTAAATTTTAAAGTGTAAATAGGATGCTTAAAATTAACTATGAAAATATACTTAAAATATTTTCAGTTTCAATAAAATAGAGATTTAATATTATAATATTTCATATCATACCAAAACAACCCCTTGATTTCATTTGTTTCATAAAATATACAAAGAGTGAATACCTTTAGATTATAAAATAAGCAAACATTATTTCAAAATGACAACCATTCTTTTTAAAACCAACAATTTTGGAACTCAAAAAAAATTCTCTCAATAATCCTATGTATTACCAATGTTTTCAAGAATTAATTTAAAATCCATCAATATGTGTTTTTGAAGGATTTTTTTCAAAAATTTAACTATTTAAAAAATATATATTTCATTGAATTAGTCCATTCTAAACTTACAGTTCCCAAAAATAATATTCATTCATCAATATAGGTCATGATGCATTTATGAATTCACATCACAAATTGTGAAATATGACCTTGATGTTGATTCAACTGAGAATGTCCATTTTGAATTCATAACAAATTTTTTCTGTTTTTTGCAATGTGTTATTTAATATTATAAAAATTGAGTCATTTCCAATGTTTGATCATAGTATCAAAATTATATAAACATAAATCTCAACATCACCCTTATGAAACTACAAAATGACAACAAAAAATGGACACTAGCTTATGTGCTTTCACCCTCTACTAGTTAGAGTGGGTTGCATCAATGGGGATCATTGGGATGTATCTTGTGAAATGGTGGAAGCCATGACTAAATTTAGTTCATGAGGTTTTGGTCACTCATTGCATTTTGGACAATGGAAGGATTCATGTCATTGTCAAGGAGCAAGTTCTCATTAATTTGAAGACCACATATGGCAAGCAATGTAGTTTAATGATGAAGGAGAAAACAAAGTGGGAACTCAACGTTTTCAAAAACCATCATTTGGCATCTCGTAAACGGATTTGCCAAGGAGACCTGATATTTGGAGCTTGAGGGCTACGATGTCAACTGGATGGAACATTTGTATCCAATCAAGTATGTAGTTGTCCTGCCAGGTTATTTACATGACTTGAAGGCATATTTATTGTAACAACAAGAGGATCCTATTTTTGGTGCATGCAGAGTAGGGGAAGAAGGTGAATTATTGATTGATGATTCTTGCATTAAAAAATGAAAAGATATTGGTCGAGCATAGAGGGGTGGTTTTTCATGGATCTCCGAGCATAGATTTATTACTTAGGAAATGGTTCCCACTACTGAACGATTTTGAGGAACTACCCACAAAAGAACCTAATGTGGTGGAAGCTGTTGGGGAGGAGGAGATGCCTTTGATTCCCAAAAGGATGGTAGACTGGCAAGCACATTTGCTCATGTGTTGCCCCCTACTACTTACCAAATGTGAAGTTGGCAAAAAAAACTAGACATCATCCTTGTCTCCAAGGAGAAGACTAGCAAAGGAGAAGCCTAACCAGAAGCAACCCAAATCTGTGAGCCCTTCACTTAACCTCATGAGAATACCAAGACTTGCACCCACCATATTCATTTTTGCACCTTGACAAATGGCCATTCCAATGGCTACAAGTTGAGAACGAATCATCTTGAACTCATGTCGGCTGCCCTCAACTCCAATGTCATTAGAAATTTTGAGCATAGAAAAACAATTCTAAGGTGAAGTCTTTGAGTTGTGTCTCTCACCTCAATGCTCATACTCGTTTTGGAGGTACAACCATGCTAGTCAAGGGCCTTCAAAATCAATGATCTCAATAGTTTATCCTCGACTGCAGAAATCAGAATTGACATCACCTTGACCTGTCAACATAGTATGTCTTGGTCGTCTACTGTTTGGGATTCAGTGCTAGGTCTAGCTAGGATCTTTGGTGCTGGGGTGTTGGTGGATTCCTAGCTTGTAGAACTCTCAGCTTCATTGGTAAGCTAGGACAAACACTGTAGTGTTGATCCTATGGGCATTACAACATCCCAAACTATCTCTTTCCTCAGGTGGTTCTTAAATCTAATTTTCTAGGTACATGGTAGTTAGCATCCGAAAAGATGGCTTCAGTTGAGTTTGAAACCTTGACATATTGAAAGAAGACTGAAGAAAAGAAGATGGAGATGTCAATGTATCAGAGCTGAGCTCACAATGTTCTTCCTATTCTTTAATAGAAGTATTGGAGCTATGCTCACAATATAATGAACTTCTTGTGCTGTTCACTTATCTGGATCTTAGCTCACAGATCTCCATTTTTATTTGCAACATTGTGGAAATAAACTCACATACCTTGTTCAGGAGCCTTTTTAAGGACTCCCTAAGACTTGCTCTTATACCATGTGAATAAACTAGAACTAACCAATATTGAAGTAAAATCCAATAATGGAAAAGAGTAGCCCAGAAGGCTTGCCAAAATTATAAAGAGGAGCTGACAATAGCCAATTTAGGAGGAAGCAACTCAGTGTAGCTAGAGAAAACGAGTAGTTAATGCTAATCTATCTAACTAATTGAGGAATCACACACCAACTATGGATACCACTAGAGAGAATGGTAAGAAAAACACCAAAGAGACCACAGCAGGATATGCACAGAAAATCCAAAGGTAGAGAAACAATGAGTAGGTGAGAGTGCAATATTAATATCAGTCACTTCACTCCTCACTCTCAAACAACATGCTGTCACAACATTCATGTTCTTGAGTAAGTTTGAATATTGTCAACCACAGATCACATACACCAAGACCAAAGATCATAAAAGCTATATGACATTCATGAGAGCAGAGCCCAAAATGTGTTTTGAATAGTGTCAACCATAGATCACATACACCAAGACCAAGGATTGTAAAAGCTATGTGACCTTCATGAGAGCAAGCCCAAAATCGGTTGTGAATAATGTCAACTGCAGATCACATACACCAAGACCAAGGATCCTAAAAGCTATGTGAGCTTCATAAGAGCAGAGCCCAAAATGAGTTGTGCCATAAATCACATGTGTGTGCATTTGAGCTGAGAATCATAGCTGTTTCTTGAAAGCAATTTACATAGGATTGTGCTTTGACACATAAATTATCCTAGAGTTCCAGCAGGGATTCTGCATGCACCATTTTTACTGTAGAAGGCTGTAATTGATAACAGAGAATAAAATCTCATAAAATAAAACCTATTTGTGCAAAGTTGCCAGAAAAGACTTACTGGAAAAACCAGAAAAGACTTATTGGAGCCACTACAGGGAAGAAGGGTTGCAGCCCTGCCAATCCCAAAGAAATTGCACTCTTGGTGAGATAAAAACTCCAGACTCAGTGGCTTAGTGTAAGGCTACATAGCAAGGCAGTTGGCAGTTCAAATCCCAACTGGACCCTCTTCTCCTCTTGGTCTGTGAGGACATAAGGCTACTCTTGTGGTTAGGGTTGAAGCTGTCACCAGGGTCATCAATACAAAACAAAAGGAAAAAAAGACAAAAAAGAAACTCCAAACTCTGTTGTTAAGAAAGGGTTCATCATGGACCACACTAGCTATGTAAAATCACAGCTTGTAGTCTTGACTTGACTCATCTCCTCTTTTCTACTTGAGGATTAAATCATGTTCTCATATTTTCTCCCTCATGTACAAACTACAAACAATTCAATTTTGTGAAAACAAGGAATAGTTTTGGATGATGAACAGTCCAAGGTCTACTAAATTGAGAGACATTAGATGCACACCTCTTTGCATTTGCTATACAAAAAAAATTCAACTCAAGTGAGTCTTCAGTTACTTCATCAACATTTTGTCAACAAATTTGCACTCAAGAAGCATAAGTCCATATTGAAAAATGGGAGCTTGCAAACAAGGCTTGATCGGCCATTGAGCTTGATCATCAAAATGAGGAGAAAAACATCACAAAAAGTTTGATTCAGTTTCTCAATTAACTTTGTCATGATCCATATAGAGTCTAGCCTCATGACTGCAAACACTGTCAAACTCCAGCAAACCAGCCATCAATTCCACCTCAGAAATACACTCCAAGCCTGGTCTCCACCGGTTTCTTGAGCTTTGAACTCTGCATAGTATTGCTTGCTTGCTGGGAAGTTGATGAGGCTCATGAAGCTTGTGAAGATCCTGAGAAGAATTTCTACAAAACAACTTGGTGTGGAAAATCTTCAGATGGCTCATGTGCACTAAAGACCTCATGATGCATGACCCAGTTTTTTGTTGGACAGTGCTTGCAGCTGCCAACAACTGTTGTGACCTTGTTGAAAACCATCTGCCGATCCTGGAGGTTCGTAAGAATTTCTTATCAGATATCGACTGCAGCAAAGTGTTGGAAAGCCTTGATTCTTGGACTGATCCTGCAGTAGCTGATGGGAAGGCGTTGCAGCTCGACGATGGAAAGATATTTTTGGATGCATGAGGAGTGAAACATGGACAAGAAGGGGTGGTGGTGGAAAACATGTTGTTGTTGTTGGAGAGATGATAGGCTGGCGGAAGAAGGCGAGGGAGAGGAAGGATGAGGTAGATTCGCCCTTCTTCCAGCTCCGTATCCAGAGAGAGCATGCCGGTGTGGTACAGAGGAGGCTCACTGGTGGGCTCACAAACAAAGTGATGCGGGTGGCATGCTAGAAGCTGTTGAACTGTCGTTGGTCGACTTAAGCTTCGAACTCTGCCATCGCCATGGACTACTCTCACAGGCTCCCAGGAACACACACAGTCACAGAGAAGCACTCCCCGACTCCTCATCTTCTTCAATGGCGCTTAGTAGAGAATCTTGCAGCAGAATTAGCCCCTTAGATCATTACTACACAATGACGACATGCCTTGATCATCACATCTTTTGCCACTTCTCAGTAACGTCCGCATCCTGAAATATAAATGCCCCGACTCTCACGAGATTGCAAACTCAAAGCTTGCCCTGCATTCCTGCAGTGTGAAGCCAAACCCGTGAGGTTCAGCTATTGGAGGAAACAGAAACCCCCAGAAACCCGGATACTCATGAAGCAAGAAAACAAAGCTAAAATGCAGCAACACCTTGTGAAGAAGAGAGGCAAAAGACGCAAGCCCAGCTGAGCTTATTGCACTGAGTGAGGGAAGGAGGGAGAAACAAGAAACAAGAAACAGATGAGGAGAAAACTTGGTTGGTGTTGCATAAAGAAAGCAAGCAAGCTCAGAAAATGCAACACCCAGAAAAGCGAAATCAGGAAGCAAAGGACAAGACTTCTCCAGGACAATGTGATCCTGACAAAAACCACGACAACAACAACAACTCCAAAATCCATACAAGAATTCACAACGGGGAGGAGAAGAAAGCGAAAGAGGAATTCACAAAGGAGAAAGAAGAAAGGGTGTGTACTACTACTGCCCAGAGCCAAAAAAAGAAAAAGACATAGCTTCAAAGTTCACAAAACATGAAAAGAAAAATCCACAATACCCGAAAAAGAAAAAACCCAAAACCAAAAGAAACTAAAAACAAAAAAACAAAAAATCAAAAGAAACTCAAAACAAAAAACATGCTTGAGGAGATGGTGAGTGAAAACCAAATTGGAGTACAAAATAACGGATACTATACACTACAACACTTTTGCATCGAAAACAGTTCTGCCCATTACTAGCTCAGAGCTCATTTATAATAATATCATTATAATGCACCTGAGGGTAATAAGAGGTCAAACTAGTGTGTGCTGCAAATTTGTTGCTTGAAGTTATGCCCTATGTATTCCTCCCTACTACCTACACCAACAATTTAGATCATAGCTGCTTTGTCTGATTAATCCATCATTCATTCCACAGTCTTCAAACTAGGTGGGTAGTAGCTAGTAGGAGAGAGCAAGGTAGTTAGTTACAAGAAGTATTGGGTGTGACTACTCCCTAGTAATAGTAGCTTGGGAATTTGTCTTCACCATTGCACTGAATATCAAAAGAGGGATTGAAAAATAGACAGAAATAAAATGGATCTGAGCAACTTACTTAGGGTGCTCAATGCTGGTTTTTCCCCCAGCTCAGTCAGGGTTCTTCAACAGTTTTCACATGATCATCATGTATTAAATGTCTTACAACGCCTCTTCTATTAGAACCCCGTACCATTTCCAAGTTTGTCCTTTTGCACCCTGAGTGGTTGTTCTGCATGAAATCGTGTTGCACGACTCTTTGTGTTTTGCATGTTCTGCAAAAAGAATGAACACTAGTTATTTTGTTTTTGCATGTTTTGCTATCCTAGGTCAAATTCAAACCCAACACTGCATTCTCGAGAGGGAGAGTATCGACTAAGAACATAGATTCTAACCTTTTGAAAATAAGTAATCATATATATATTTTTATTCTAGAAAAGAGAGTCAAATCAGCGAAACCCTATGACATAACCACAGGGTTCTGTGTAGGGCTGAGCATCACCCGTCATTTCTTTGTGACAAAGAGTGCTTGTTGGGGAGAGTGTTTAGTGGCCCCACATAGTTTAGATTGTGTAGCTTGGAAAAAATGTTGATCTTCAATATTTGCATTTCAACCTAACTAATGACAGGCTAATCAGTTTTGTTTTGGCTACTATTGGAGATGCTGTAACTATTTTGCAAGCTTCACCATAAAAATGAAAATTCAAACAATAAAAGGTGTGAAACTATTTATTTAAATAAAATTACCTAGAAAAATCATTCTACCTAGTCAATCAAGAGCACTTTTTCTACTTTGCAATGCTTTTTGCAAGCATTGCATCCTATGCACATATATTGACCCAAAGTCCGTTTACTACCTCAAGCTGGCATAAACTTGACTATTCTTCATTGAAAAATATTGTACAGGACACCAATGGAGATGCCCTCAATTGAGATTCATGTATTGAGACTCATTTCAATTCCACATCAAGGGCTGATCTGAATAGCAAGCCAAATGCTTGTTGGTGTGGTGGTCTTGGGTATGAGTAGCAAGCCCCAAGGACTAAGTACCAACTAGTCTAGTATATGTACCTCCTATTCAACCTATTTGAAGCGGCAGCATATGCATGCTGAAGAACAATGATGCCATGTCTGTCTCGCTCACTCACTCTGCTCTTCACCATTAGGACAGGCACTTGCTCTTTGTCCAGAGGTGGACGGTTTTAGAATGTGTAGTAACTAATATGTCCTAGATACTCATTACTCGAATTATCTGTGTTACATTTTCCTTGTGAATCTAGATCTGTATTTGTATATATATGTGTTTTGCAAAATTAAAGCACTTGGAGAAGTTTGCTAGGTGCATCTAGAGGGCACCCTATGTTTTTATGAATAATCCACCTTACACCTACACTAGGTCTCTTACAATTTATGCCTCATGATCTATGTATGTTGAGGCTCATCATAATATTTGGCTTTGTGCTTTGCGATACGTTGGGGGATACACCTTCCCAAAATGTGAGTCAATACTTGACTTATCCTGGGCTCCTTATTCTGGGAATGACCCCATCTGAGGGCCTTATTTTACACATAATGAAATCAAGTTAAGTCTCCCTAAATAGAGCCAAACCTTGACACAAGCATCCAACAAGTTTTTTCTTGTGTTGCTTTCCCATCATCTTCTCTCCCACCTATGGTCCAGGAGGCCCTAGTGTTTTTAACTGGGGAATTTTGGTCAAATTTTGACCTGAAATATCATTTTTTTACTTATACCAAAACATTTTCCTGGAAAAAAATGGCCCAAATTTGTCAGATTTCAAATTTCTCCCCTAATAGCCAGATTTTTATGATAAGTTCCAGTACGTAGACAAGAATGTAGAAGGATCCTTTTTTTTAAAAACACTTTCATATTTGGTATATAGCCAAATGTGGTCAAATGATTTTTTCTGGACGATCGTCATTCTGGCTACATCACAAAATTGGCAAAACAAATATACCGGTCCAGCCTTTGTTATTTTGAAGAGGCCTGGATTTGTAATTGTACTAAGCGGTAAATGGAGATGTGATTGGATGGACTACAAAGTGTCATCTCATCAACACATGGACAGAAAAGGTTTTGAAGTCAATGAAAGCTGAGATGTGTTGCTGCAAGATGCTGATTCCACATATTAATAGTAACTTGAGTACACTCCTGATTCCTCTCATTTTAGTTTTCAAAATTAAAATAAATTCTCCACATAATAACCTCTTTGTTTTGCCCTTCAAATAGAAACATGATCATATTGTAGAATTGTGCACTTTGGTCCAAAATTCTGATCCTTAAGGATTCTTAATAAGGATCGGTGTTGCATGGGTATGTCTGTGAAACATACCTTAAAATAAAATAATAGGTATATGATATATATAACCAGGTTTCACACACATACCCATGCAACATATGGCTATATATATTATATACCTATTATATTATGTCAGTTTTCTAATAATATCCTACCCAGTGGTTTCATTCAGCATAACCTTCAATCCAGGTACCTAGCTCCCACTTATCCTGGTAAATTCTAACTAGGTGGATATGATTTTTGTATTGAATGTGATTTCTCATAAGTTTGAAAATTGTTACAGGTGTTGAAGAAATTTATATACCTACATGGGTGATGGATATATTGGCGTGCAACTTAACTTAGTTTCCCCAATTTCAAATTGATTCAACAGCACTTTTGTTGCTATGTCATTGCTTATCACTTTTATTTTTGAGTTTACAATGAAAGAAACCTCAAAGAAATTGACACTAAATTCCTTAGAAAAATCTCTAGATGGTAATTAATCAATCCAATTTGATGTAATAAAATGAAGAGATTACACACACTTAATTAATCTAGAGAAAAAAAGAAATGAACCTTCATAAAATTACAGCTCCAACTTACCTCCAAGATAAGTGGAAACCCAAAACATTTACCCCTCAGACTGACAAATGGGTTTTTCTAACTTGCAAGTTAATAGCTGGTAGGCAGAAAATTTCTGCCCAGACCTTGGAACTATTTTTGTCCAGAGAACATGACAAGCATTTACTATTTTCATTTGCTGCCAACCAAATGGTACCAGGAATCCAAAGTTTACAGTAGAAGCTTGAGAGACACATTTTACAGATCTGTATTCTTAGAATTTTAAGAGGCATTGCAAAGGTGATCTAAGTTTTGGTCATGATCCAGCCAGATCACTACCCAAGTAAGTACCTATGTAAGTGGGCAAGTAGGCAAGACACTTGGTGAGTATTAGGCCTGTAGATGTATGTGGATGGTTAGTGAAAATTTAACCATTGTGGTTAACTATGGACCGCAAATACAATGAAAAAGTGTTCCCTATCCATATTCATGTTGGCTAAAACACAAACTTGGTGACTACTACGTATGTAGATGTATATGGGATGGTTAGTACTAATTTAACCGTTGTGGTTAAATGTGGAACATGAATACAATGAAAAAGTGTTCCCTATCCACATTCATGTTGGCTAAAACACACACTTGGTGAGTATTAGGTATGTAAATGTACATGGATTGGTTAGTATAAATTTAACCACTGTGGTTAACTATGGAACACAAATACAATGAAAAAGTGTTCCCTATCCACATTTGTGTTGGCTGATTTTGGCTTTTGACCAGAACCTTCAATTCAGGTTTAGGCATATTCTTAGTGTACACAACCCAAGAACTTTCAGTTCTGTTTTTTAAAATAATAAAACTAAACTGTTAGGTCTTGTTATTGGTCTATTTTGTTTGAGTTGTCGGTTTGCAGTTTTATGGTTGCAAAAGTATTTAGAACATCATCATTTAGAACCTTCAGTTCTAGGGTTGTAATGGTTTCAGTTTCAATTGATACTTCATTCATTTCCAGTTTTTTTTTTCTTTGTTGATATGGAACCAAAAACAAATTCAGCATAGCAACTCAGCAAAGTTCAAATTGCCAACCACCAGCTACAAGAAAGGATAGAAAGCAAAACCCCAAAAGGATGACCATATAGGGTTCACTCTTGTGTCTCATCACCAAAAGCCAAGGACAATCTATATTATAATCAAGGAAGGTAACAGGGAAAACCAACTTTAGTTCTTATTCCTTGTGCAAAGAAGCAAGGCTAACAAATGTTGCCTCTTGCTGAGTCTTGAATGTTGATCCCTTTGTGTTGTTGACTGTAAGGCTGGCTTTACACAAGGAGTCAAGGCTAAGGTTCAACTCAAATCAAGCATTTCCTAGGTGCAGAGTTGAAATCTTACACTAGGAGCCAAGGCGACATAGAATTTGTTTTTCAATCTGCCCCAAGTTACTAATAAATGCTGAACTCTATGGCCTTGTATTGGCCCCAAGGCTAAAAAGGAGGAGACCATCGAATTTGGGAAGCCAATTTGCAACCCAACCCTTGGGGCCAATGTTCCAGCATATATTAATATGCAGACGTCAAATTTCTAGCATTTATTAGTAACTTGGGGGCCAACCAACAAGCCAAAAATGCTCAAAGTTGGCCCTAAGTTTTTTCAGCCATAACTCCTAGTCTAAAGCGGGCCTACATATGGTGCAAAACTTGACATGAGAGGGCAAAGAAAGGTCAAATAAGATGGCCAAAGATAAGGTGACTTTAAAGGATAACTCTAATGCATAACAAAACCTCTGCTTGTGTGACCTTATTACTCCTAAAGTTGTATGCAATGTTTTGTTTTGACAAATTTTGCCATTTTTCAACAAAAAATTGAGAAATTTTGGAAATTCTAGTTGTAAAGTGTAAATTCAATGAATTTTTGGAAAAATTCAGCAGATTTCCAATTTGACAAAACTGAGAGAAAAAAACCCTGGTTGCATGAGTTTGACAGCCATTTTTATTGTCACAAACAAAACCATCCCTTGATTTAATAGCCTATAGATAGGATTTTATAATATGCCATTATTGAGGTGAGGAACAATACCAGTGCATGAAAAGAAAGGAAAAGAAGAGATGTTTGCATAACTTGTTTTGGTGTCCTATTCAAGTACTTGTTTTAGTGTTTTTCTGGAGTTTTAGGTTTTCCACTTGTGATTATAAAATCTGCATTAGGGAAGATGTAATGACAAGCCTTGAGAGAGCGGAAACATTTTGGAACAGGCCCTAGTAGAACCTATTGCCATCTGGAGGAAAGGCATCGCACCCTAGGGAGACCCTAGGAGGCTTGTTCCAAAGTATAAATACTTTGAAGAGGGCCCAACAGCTTTGCTTGCTAGTGCGCAACCATCTCTACTTAGAAGACGATTAGCAAGGTATTCTTTGGGTGACAAGTATCCTTTGAAATGCATGCCATTTCACAACTTCAAGCTCTACCAACCCCATGTAGTCTTTCTATATATTAAGTAAAGACCCTTCACTCTAAAATTATGTGGATGAACACAATGCCACCCTTAGCCATTAACACACCAAGGTCCAAAATCCTTCAAGGAGAGAATAGTCAGGGGAGTCATTGAAGGCAAGGATTCACTAGTATTCAGTGAAGAAAATTGAAGGCCAAGGCCAAATTTTTGTCTATTTTTCCCTTTTCCAATTAGTTTGGTTTGCCCATCCACATGTGAAAATTGAAGACTAGAGAGAATCTTTTCAAATTGGAAATGAAAAGATTTTAAGTAAGGAATTTGAAAGAGAAGAATCAAATTCAAAGAAAGCTTTGCAGTCTGTGTTCCTCCCATGTGTAAATGCTCCCCCAAATCCCTAGGAAAAGATTTTCCCACTTGGAAGATTCCATGTAACTAGTGCAATTAATTGATGAGGTTTAACTTAGACCTTTGGATTTAAAACATTGTTGATCTCAAGATGTGAATTGCTTTCAAGTGCTAATAGCTAGAGCTTGGGCCCTGTTGGAACTATACAAAACAGTAGCTCAAATGTGATTTGAAAAAAATGTACCTACCTCACCAAAACTTGGGAGATGGCGAAAGGCATTAGCCTTGCCTACACTAGGCAAAGCATTAATATTCAAAAATCCATTTCCCTCGTGTGAATGTTGTAATTTCAACTCAAAAGCTATTAATAAATCCACAACAACAAGGAGGAGTCAGTTGACTCTTGGTTACAACTCCTCTAAAAGCACTTCCTTATGCAAGTAGAGCACATTAACCCAAATCCCTTGGAGATTGACTTACAGATATTGGGAAAGTTTGGATCCAATGGACACACAGAATGAATAGGTAGCCTATGTAACCTGGTCAGTAATTTAACCCATGCCACCTACTACCGCCAACCATGGTTACAAATCATCCCCTCTACACTGGTGTTATACAGCACTGCAGTTTAATGCTGAAGGGTATTTAGTAAGGAGCTCTATTTCTATAGGTGCTATTTAGTTCATTCTCAAACTCCCCAAAGAAGTTCCCAATTTGCTCTTCAAGCTTTCTAAAAGTTTCCAACATAATATCATTGAATTAAATCCCAAAGTTATTGTCATTGATCTGGTTGATGGTTTTGATGGTGTTCTACAAGATGTTGTTTTTGAATTTGTTCTTGTGTGTTCCCAATGTTGTTCCTTATATTTTGAATACCATTGACAAACACACAAAACAAATGAGAGGATGTTCATGAGAGAGTTATGGCATGTGAGGTGAATGAGATTAAGGTATGGTTCAATTCCAAGACTAAATTTGAGCTTGTTCATGCATTATGTTTCATTAGTCATACACAATCATCCTCATTTTTTCACATTTTCAACAAAAACTAAAAATTCAAAAAATATATGATGCTAAAATTCAATGCAAATACAAAATTTAAACTAAATTTAGGGTGATTAAATATTTGAATATTAAAATTTTAAATAATAATAAGATGAGAAAAATTATAGTTCTTTCACATATTATCCCCTCAAACAATGTCCTTTTTTGCCCGTGTAATGGAAAAATTTAATACATAGAATCCCTCCAACATTTTGGTGGGAAATTTTATCTTTTTCTTGTTCTTGCAATTTGAACATCGAGTTCTTGCATTGCCATGGTTGCAAGCAATGATTTTTTGATGACATTTTTGCCATTTTCCAAAACAAAAAACTAGGGTCTAACAACATGGTCCAAAATTGTTTTGAAGAAGAATTCATCAAATTCATCACATTTCTAGTTGCAGACCTATGAAATTGTCACTTTAAAAAAAAGATTTGGACAGATTTCTAGCTCTCCCTAAAAAAATAGCCAAATTTAGATAATAAGTTCTAGAAGGTCACCGCCACATAGTAGGATTCTTAATTTATTTATTTTTTCTATTTGGCTTGTGACTACATGTAGCTAAATCCTCTTATGGCTTATTGCCACTTTGGGTGCGACATGAGAAAACTGAAAAAATAAAATAAAATATGGTTGCAAGTGACAAAAATCACACAAGATAGCATAACAACAAAGTGAATGATGGTTGACTATGTCTACAAGGTCTTCTCCAAAACCCAATATTCTGCACCAAATTGTATAGCCTGCCTTGAAAAGTCACATTGCATTGAATTTATTTGCAGGCACAAGGGACCATTGGGGTGGATTTGTTTTGCTCGATAGAAGTTGCCATTGCAATGAAACCTTTCATTAGAGATGCTCTTAAAAGCACATTGAAATTATAACATTTTCTCAAGGACTAGGGTCATTACACAAACTCAAATCCTAATTTTGGAAAACAATTTGAAGAGCCTTTCTTAGACTTTTATTAGAATTCAATGACAACCCTCTCTTGCATGATATTTCATGTAAAGTCTAAGATCAAGTCTAGTTGTTGTTGGACAACTTAAGGGAGGCCAATTACAATGGATTTCTTTGATCATCAGCATTAATACAAAATAACAATAAAAGATTGTGCATGGAATCATTAGGTGCTTCAAGTGATTTCATTTTATTTTCATATGATTTGATTTCAAAGTGCCTATTCATGACTACCCCACACCCTTGAAATTTACAAACATCCCAAGTAGTATGTAATATATATATAATTCTATCTTTGATATTTTAGGTTAGTTCATATGATAATTTGTGTAGTTTACTTATTAATTTCATCTAGCATCATCCATTTTTCATTTAAAAATAAGATTTCATTCATCATTATGCCCTTTCTTCCATAATTAATATTTATGATTTTATTAAAAAAAATTATTTCAATGGTGAATTTTATGGTAGGTTCAATGAAACTTCCATGACCCAACACTTGTAACAAGTAAAAGTCTAAGTAATGCAACTTTTAACATTGAATCAAAATGAACACTAATTTGAGGAGTGATGTTGTAAAATAAGGTTGAACACCTTGTTTCATTTTCAAAGTTTTTTCATATTGTGATTGGAATTTCATATAAAACAATGTCATCACACAAACCAAGTTGATAACACATGCACACACACACACATCATTTACACATTTATATATCACATAAAAAAATGTAATTGTAAAAACACAACCCACAATGACCTTCCTTGTGCTTTGGTTAAATAACAATGTGCACAGAGTTATATGACATTCTAGTTAGAATGAACATAAAACATTAGACCTCATATGTCAATTTCATATGATAAACATTTCTAGTTACAACATTAACTTGTTTGAGGTTGATTGGATTAAAATTATACATAAAGATAGAAAATGATACATAGTAATAATGAAATATCAGTACCTCATGCAACAATATTAAAACATGTTTGCAATAAGGTGGGAAGATAGCAAGGATGTGTTTCTATTATTCTAGTGATGAGAAATTACAAGCAACTTGTATATGGGAGATTTTGCATAATCTTTTGTATAGTCCTCACTTTAAAATTGATTTTGCATAATCCTTTTTATGGTCATCCTTGGACAATTTCAAAAAAATTCAGACTTATATTCAAGCCTAACTATCTCACTTCTTTCCTAATAATTACTACTCATCAATATGATATGAAAAGACAAACGAACATGTGCCTTTTCATATCCATGATAATTATATTAATTCAAATTAAATTTGACATTGACATAAATAATGATGAACTATTGAAAACCATATGGGAATATAAGAAAAAAGAAAATAAAAATTAATCATCATTGGTAATGCTCAATAGTGTGAGGCCCAAGTTGATAATTGCAAAATATCATCACATAATTTTGAATGATAAATGTGTATGGAAAAGTGAGCCTTTAGAAGGAAAAAGAAACAAAAACAAATTCCTTCAATAATAGTGGTGGTGGAATTTGAACACATGTGCAAAGTACATGTCACAAATCAATTGAGGTATATGCTTATATGTCAAAAGTATGGGTCCTAACATGTCGAAAAGCATAATAAAGTTCACTCCAAAATTGAATGTTACATTGCAAAACTTGATGTCACCTGTTATGGACAATTGAAAAATAGACACGAAGGTCTTGGAATTCTTTTGGAAGAGAGAATGAGTTGATTGGGTGCCCTCAATATTGATTTGTGAATGTGTAAAGATAGCCTCTGACGGTCAAGAATTGTGTTTCCATTGTTAATGGTAGATATAAACCCTTGAAATTTTAAATTGCTTTGGTTTTACTCTTTAGGTACTTCTATAAGTGCAAATTCAATGAGGTAAATCATTATGATATGTTATAATGACACAAGGTCATGCTGAATTCAAAATCTAATGTTTGTAAGTTTTGTTTAAAACAAAGCTCCTAGCAGTAAGAATCCTAAAAAGCATTTCACCCAGTACATAATGTCCACTTTTAGAAAGATATTCAAAATAAAATTGGTTTTCTATTTTATCACACTTTCCACCCAAAAAGAAGAATTTTACAACATTGTATTGTAACAATAGAGTGCAACACCACTCACCAACACTCTGATCACCACTTGTGGTTTAAACTTTTACCTTGTAAGGTGCACATCTTTGATAGATTTCACTTTCGATATGGGATGGGGCTTTTATTTACAATTGTTGTGTGGGCAACAACCTTTTTTTTTTGGTGCAAGATTTCGCATTGTTATGAAATTTAGAAAAAAACAATGTTATAAATTCAATGATTTTGAAAAAAATGCCAAAATTTGGGCAAAAAAAAAAAGAAAAAGAAAAACAAGGAAACAAAAATAGCCAGATTTCTATACACGCCTCACATAGGTAGCCAAAAGAAAATGCAATAAAGCTTATGTGAAACTTGCATTACGATATGCATTTGCATTCATCTGTAGAAGAATATTTGAATCAACAATTACAAACTTGTAAGTTGTAATACTAGGGCACCATGAACCTAACAGATGTTGTCGCATTCATCATAAGTTTGGATGCATTGAATTAGAGTTCAGCCTTCATGATAACATTAGCTTGATATTTTGTTTTCTTCTAGTTCCAATCATCAATTATTTAAAGTTTTACAACTAATGGGAATGGGATTGAAATTGATGACTCTTTGCATATATGAATTCAAGTACATGATCATCAAGGTGCTTGCGACATTGAGATGCTTCAAAAAGACTTGAGTTATCAAAGTATCAAAATCTGAAACTCTTCATGTGTTTGCAACACATGATTCATAGATTGCACATTTCTTACCACATGCACTCTTATACAGACTAAAACAGCATGCTAAACCCTTTGCAAAGAACTAAATAGGAGCACTTGGATTCATGACAAACACATTGAGTACATAAAATACACATACATATCCACATGTAAAAGATGGTGTTGGAAGCTTCCGCAATTGCCTCTTGAAAATAGGGGTACAACAAACAGAACAGACATAAAACTTGTCACCAAAGTGAAGTTCTCAGTTTCACTAAAATAGATCAAGTGTCTCAGATGATGATCAAACATAATCATTATAGCAGAAAAATTGCATCCAGAGAAGCTAACTTATGAACATGAGTTGCTGTAGTTTTCAGGTATTGGCACAACTGGTTCATTGTCAACATTTGAGGACATTTCAGGCTCAAAGCACTCTTTTTGGAAAATTTTGCTCAACCTACTAGAAGTGTTTGCTCAGACAACTATATCAGAAGAATACTCTTGGAAGCCAATTTTGGCCAAATGAAATGAAATTTCCAGCATTTGCATGTGTATACACTGATATCAACAATTATCCTATGTCTACTTTTGTATCATTTTTTTTGAAATGTGAACTAATTTCCAATATTTAGAACCTACTATATGTAAGTCCTAATCTAGAAAGGAAAATGCATTATCTTAATATATGTCTCAAAACATGAGTGTTTTAGGTTGAGAACTTGTCAAATGCACAATGATCCCCGGGGCTAGATGAAGGATTTCACCCAGCCATGAAAGCTAAGAAACCTGTTGGGGAGAGTAGCAGTCTGATATATTAAGCAAACACATGATCCAAACTGAGTGCTGAGCATCCAAGTGTGCCAAAATAAAATGCTCAAGCAATATTATAAACACATAAAATGCAAAGAGCTCACTTGACCACAAAACTCATAATTATGAGGGCAGGATTTACGTTACAGTTGCTAGCTTGGTCACAACACAAAGACATCATTTGCAAGTCACCTTGTCGGCAGCTTGAGAGAAATATGATCTTCTCCTGATGTTGCTGTTGTTCTTTCCCTGCACCTTGGGCAACATTCACAATCTCCCTCCCAAGCATGTTGCTGATCCAGAATGCCAGCTCCAACACACTCAATTTCTTTGACATCTTTCCCACCCTTATCCATCTGTATTCTTCCATCTCTTGAAGAGCAATATCCTGGGAAAGAATAAACAGTCAATTCTGCTGTTTACCCTGCTGCTACAATGTTGTAGTTGTAGCCTTTTGTACATCATAGTATGTCAAATACCAATCCACAAAGTTCTTGAGACCCTTAGCCAAGTCTGTCGTTGGCTTGTAGCCAAGTTGAGTCTGGGCAAGAGAGACATTAGCATGTGTAAAAGGAACATCCCCATTGCGGGGCATTTTGATGAAGGTCCTCTTGGCTTTCACTCCAAGGTGGCTCTCCAGAATGTCCACCAAGGTGGGTACTGTGACTGGAGAGGTGTTGCCAAGATTAAAAATCCGGAGCATGGCTACACCCTTCTTTTTGCCCCCACTCCCTGTGCTCCTTCCTGCTGTATCGAGAGATGCCACACACCCATTCACAATGTCATCAATGTATGTAAAATCCCGAGCCAGGTCTTTGTTGTTCTGGCCTTGGTATATGTTGATAGGTTTCCCTCGCAGAATATCACGAGTAAAAGAAAAGTATGCCATGTCTGGCCGACCCCAAGGCCCATAGACTGTAAAAAACCGAAGTCCAGTTATGGAGAGCCCATATATATGGTTATATGTATGTGCAATTTCCTCCCCAGCCTTTTTTGTAGCAGCATACAGGCTTGCTGGCTGATCTGTTCTGTCACTCTCTGAGAAGGGAACCTGCAGTTGCAATTCATAAAAATGTTGAGATAAAAAAAAACAGACAGAGAAACATCTTTATATAATCATGTTGGGTCAACTCACCCAGAAACTACAACCTTGGAAAACTAGGGTTTTGAATTATGCATTGGGACTTGCAAAAGTGCATTGTGACAATTCACAAAGTGCATCTGAAAAGCTTCCCAATCAGAGGTAGGTTATGGTTGGCAATCTTGATCTCTGGCCTTTAGGACGTGTACATACCTTGGAATTCAAGCCATATACTGAACTTGAAGATGCCCACACAATGGATGGCTGAGGATTAGCATTCTTGCAAGCCTCAAAGAGAGTAACAAGGCCTGCAATGTTACTGTTTACATAAGAGGCTGGATTCTGCATTGCATAGCGTACACCAGCTTGGGCTGCAAGATGCATGACATGCGTGAATTGCACCAAGTCAAAGAGGGTAGTCCATAAGGCAGCATTATTGATATCCTGATCAACCACAAATATACCATGCTTCACCAGCATGTCTTGCCTGCCTCGTTTCAAAGACACCTCATAGTAATCATTGAAGTTGTCCACACCCACAAGTCCATCTCCTCGCTTCTTTAATGCAAGTGACACATGGCTTCCCACAAATCCTGCTGCACCAGTTACTAGAACAATCAATCCATCTTCCCTTGTAGGGTTACAAGATTGCCGGACCTGTTTCTCCCACAAATAATCTGACTTAAAGGCAGGTGGTTGTATGGTTCCCCCATTGCTTGTGCTAAATATTTCCCCTCTATTGTAGCCATGTCCAACTTCATGAGTTGTTACACGAAACCAGATAAAAACAGTCACTGTAAGAAGAAGAGCTGAGAAGATGAAAAGCCTTGCTGTTGCTGTTGATTGCCATCGTAAAGCTGCCCTGCAGAAGTAGTTACTGCGTTCCATTTTCACCTGCAATTTCGACAAACAAATTCATTCACAACATCACCAGCCACAACAATGTACAGCCTCTTTATGTTTGAATTGTGATCCTGCTAATTTCCATTGGAATCATGCTAATTTGAGCTTATAGTCTGTGTGCAAGCCCCCAGAAAATATGAAGAAGTGTCACACAACATACTGCTAACAAGAACAATGGAACTGGTTAGAGCCCACCAATCATTTGATCCTCTTTCTTGTGTTAGGGTTTTACAATTGAAGAAGAATTGTGTGACAAAATAGCTGCTGTCACAATGAAAGAACATGCAACTATTTGACACATGGTCATGGACGAATAGGAGGGCAGTCAAGAGCAAGTCTCTTTTGCTGTTAATTACTGTTTGGGTCTGAATGAATATACTTGTCAATGGCCGCTAAAACAGCAGTGGGTGTAGAAAATCTACAGACATAAACTGAAACTTAAAAGACAAAACCATACGTGTGTTCTTGAGAATTCCAATCATTCATAAGAGATTGAACATCAAACTGGATCTTTCTATTATAGAAAAGGGAAAATTTTAAGAAAAGATACACCTGGTTGTTTCCTTAGATAAATTGGCAGAAAAAAGGGAATGAAGAGGGATGGAGCATTGAGGATCTGCAAATGAGACAACAAAGAGAAGAATGAGAGTGAACAGAAGGCTCACCTTCCCAGGTGTTGATGGGAAGCTATCTTGGATTGAAGGAGGCATATGTATAATTGATTATTATATCCTTTTCCTTGGGAACTTGGTAAAATCTTCTGTAACAAGTCCCCCTTAAGTGCCCTGACTTCTGTGGCACTCTGCTCCCTTGATCTATGCAAACAACTCCCTAGCAGTGTTCTCTTCTGCTAGATCTTCAGGTTCTGCTGTTTCTTCATTGCTGCACACAAAGTATGCAAGCAGATAAGCCCTCTTCTAAAGTTTACAGAAGTACATCATGTAATGTCACTCACATCAAAAGCAGATGTTTGCAGGTTCAATGAATAGAACAAGATGGTCATGCCTCAAACATGCTATCCCAATCATGTCACTACTGTTAATAAATGTGATCACAACAAAACAGAGATGCAAGCATGTGTGAACACATTGACCTTGCAATGCAACATTTACACAGCAATCACACACATTACAACTAGAGATGTGAAAATTAGACTATCTCCTGTAAACCTCCTCCAGTTTTGAATATCCTGTGGGAGACCTACTTGCCATCCAACCCGACAGAGGAGAAAATGAGCAAAAGGTGTCAGCAAATCATGATCTCAAAGGAGAATCACAACACACACAAGATCTACAGATCCAACACTAGTGTTGAAGGTTATTTGGACTCTTTGATCATTGCAGAGAGTCCAATTATATGGAAAATCTGGTGAACCTAAACATTCATATTTGTAGGACATCACCATCATCACGCATCCCCCACAAAGTCCAGGCAGTGGAAGGAGGGGATGGGGACCCCTAATGAGAAGAACTGCACGGGGAGATAGCAGGCTTTAGACTGTGTAATACCAGCAGAAAGACCCCAAATCACATTCAGAGAATTTTCCATGCTCCAAGAGATAGACACTCGGTGGTGGTGCACATATAGAAGGGCCCAAAATCTAGAGTCACCCACAACACAGAGGAAGCAAAAATGTGGACACACAATCTGTGGATCCAGAAATTTGTATGTTGCAACTGCTATCCAAAGCAGGGAATAATCTCAAAAAAGAACCCTTGTGATGAATCTCCACAAAAACAGGCAATCCTCTCTCTTCACAGCCATCGTTAAACTTACATTACAGACTCTACTAAAGAGCCACGGTCATTCTGGTCGAAAGCTGACACAAAGTCTGCTGGATTCACAAATCTAAAAGGAACATAAAAAAAGTCCCAAGACACATCACACCCAAAACCCATCACTGGGATTGGATCCAAGAGAGACCCATCTCTCTCTCTCTCTCTCAACCTCTTTCAATCTCTCTTTTTCCCCTCCCACCAACCCATCCATCCACACACACACACACAGACACACAAAAACACATCCTCTCACGAGTGTCATCATCAACCAAACATGTGCCCCCACAATTCCCTATTCCCCTTTTCAATGCACTTGTGCATACTACCACACCGAAGAAAAACACAAACAAAAGATTCAAGCAATGGGTAGCAGCGGAACTCAAAACTCCCTAAACAAAGAACACCCAAAAGACAAACCAAAAAACAACAAAAAAAAGTCCAAACACAAAATGCAAAGCAAACCAAAAGATTTTTAGTGTTTTTTTCAATCCAACCTAGAGCGTGTTCGTTGTCGAAGCAGTAGTCCACGAGACACAAGAATATGCTCGCACCCAAATCACACCAAACCACATCACCAACACGCGTCATCCCAACTCTCCCCACTACAACTCCTCCTCCTCTTCCTCACGTTCCTCCTCCGCCCAACGGCCAACAGCAATTGGTGCAACACAAGCACAAAAACAACGAAAGCCAAGGAGAGTAAATTTGTGTTTCTAGTGTGTAGTGTATAATGCACCGTATGTGTGTGTGTGTGTGTGTTTTGAGGCTCAAGTTTTCTGTTATAATGCTGCCAATCAGTGCCACTTTTTTTACCCACAAAATTTTGTGGTTTTTTGGACCAAAAGGTTGAAGAGAATATTGGGGTTTTTTTAAGGTTTTTTTTTCTAGTGTAAATTTGACTAATTTTGCTAATTCCTTGGAACCCAATACATATTGGGGGACACAATAATGTCTGTCCTCCACCGAACTTGGGCAGCATTGGGCTTTTACCCTATACATTTAGCAATTAGTCGTTCCCAAGTTAAACCCTATGGGTCCCAATACCCAAGAGTCCCAATGTTCTCAAGAGTCAAAATACACTGTAGGGGAGGACACCTATGGTGACTTGTCCGTTTCCCCACCCCCCTGCTTGATTAAGAGTAGGGTAACTCTCTTGGAGCGGGGCATTACCCAACATAAATCACCACGAACAGAAGACTATTTTTGTAAATCTTTTCCTGTAATACCCACCCAACATAGCATGAGAAATCATGGGTATCACAGGAAAAACAAGGGTGGGGTGTTTTCACAAAAAACAAAACCTCACCACTTTTCGTGGAGGCAATTTTCTTTTCATAATGTGCCCATCCAAATACACTAAAAACTCTGTGTGGGTGCAATATGCAAGAAGAGAGAGAGAGGCATGGTCATGTCTGATAGGTACTAAGTACATCCCCAAGAAGCACACACATGACTTGCATTTTCTCAGGTAGTAATAATAGCCAATATACCCACTTGACTTGGTTATAAATATGTCTTGGGTAGTTTGTTAATAGTTACATAGTTTACATCTTATAACTGAAGTTAGTCTTTCTACAAAACCCACTCAAAAGCAAGAGAGCATTAATAAAAAATAGACTGCTTATGAAAGAAATGGGGGTGAAAAGATGCCCTCAAAAAACAGAAAAATGGATCTATGTGATGAAAAAAATAGACCTTTTACACAATAACCATAGACTATTTTGTTTACGATTTCTGAACAAAACCACTCCTATATAAAGTGAAGCCAATCAAGAGGCTCTAATTGGCTTGGATGTCATTGAATTTTATAGTGGTTTAGAGATTGCAACAAATTTGTAGTCCACCATGTAGTTACCTAAATGTTGCATTTTCAAACTTTAGAGAACTTGGCTCTTATTACAAATTAGTAGCAACATGCATTCAATATGATCAAGAAAAAGGGCAGGTACTAGGGAATGAAGTTAAAACCCCATTTGGGAAAGGGGAAACTCAAACATGAATGTGTACTAGTTAAATATGGGCTACCTTGGGCCTGTGTACAGGCTGTTGTAATAGTTGGGTGAAAGGTGGCAAATGTCGTACATAGCCAAAGTTCTTACCTACCTCTTTCGCTAACGACCTTAACCTACCTTACAAGGGTGATAAGAATAGGCACACTAGAAGCGTAGCTGCCCTGCTCACCACCAACAAACGTATG
>Ga0209208_10000131_pt1 | contig 78503 bp, 66 predicted proteins | sample S1TSphfallax_3_FD_187694 | JGI IMG/M metagenome (GOLD analysis project Ga0209208, IMG submission 187694) | Host-associated microbial communities from peat moss isolated from Minnesota, USA - S1T2_Fd - Sphagnum fallax MG (SPAdes) (version 2) | ecosystem: Host-associated > Plants > Peat moss >... | reverse complement strand
GCAGCCAAGCCTTCAGATCGGGTGGAAGAAGAAAGGCTTGGTCGCGATTGAATGGAACGTAGCTCGCCATGCCACGAGTCTAGCCATTCGCCACCGATTTGGGTACCCCAATCCGACAGGCTGCTAGTGAAAAATCAGCCACAGAACCAGCAGAATGCCCAGCCACAACCCCAGGCTGATCGACACTCCCCGCGCGATGCCGCGTGGGGCCGCCAGATCGTCGGGCTCTGCCTCGGCGCCGTCCTGCCATGCCACCGATGGCTGGCTCATTTCGTCGGGTCCCGCTCCCTGGCCGCCGCTATAGGCGGAGGTCGGCGATCGCCTCTGGTGCTGGTGCGGCTGGATGAACATGCCAATCCTCGGCGCGGATAGGGAGTCTCTACACGGCCAGGTTGTAGTATGCGCTCGGGCACCGCGCTTGTAAACGGCCGGTTCGCCGAATCGGGAGCGGCCGGCCGCGATGACAACGCCCCGGTGCGGGCAAGCAGCTGCGTCAGGCCTGGATGGGGTCGTGAAGCGCGAACAGGCCGGCCTTCAGATCCGCGGGCGCTGGCCGCCTGCCATGGGCAATCTGCCGCAGGGCAAGCGCCATGAACGGCCGGTCGGCCAGGCTCACCCGGGGCGGGCGCCGGCCCGCCAGCCAGCCGGCGATCATGGCGTCGGCATCGTCAGGAAGCCCCTGGTAGCCGTGGGTGTAGATGATCGACCGGATGGCCTCGTTTTCAAGCCGGCCGCGCATCTGGCGCACCTTGCGGTGCCACTGCCGTGCGATGTCGGCGGGGCGCAACGGGCAGAGTTGCGGGATCGCATAGGTGGCCTCGGCAACCCCGGCAATACGGTGCCCGTCCCATGGCTGGCCGATGGGATCGAGGTTGTGGCAGGCCATCGATCCCAGCAGCCCATCGCCGCGGTACAGGCCGATGGGCAAACGCAGCCCCGCCGCCTGCATACGGTCGATGAAATCAGGGCGAAGGGCATGCAACTGGCCATGCAGACGGCCGCCCTGGGAGAGGGTTTCGGCAGTGGCCAGCTTCATTGTGCGCCCATTGCCAGCAACGCCGGTGGCGGCCACCGCGTGAGGGGCCCGGGCCAGGGCCCCGGCGAATCCGGTGAACGAGTGTGGGCTGATGATGCTGTAGCCATCGAGGAACACGTAGAGCCCGGCGGGCCGGCGCAACGGTCCCAAACTCTGATTGATCGCGTTGGACTTGTCGCCGTAACGAATTGTGTAGACGGACGCGGCAAGCCGGTGTGCCCGCGCGGCGTGGGCGGCGGCGGCGGCGCTGCCGTCGGTACTGCCATTGACAATGACCGTGAGACTGATCCGCAGGCCGGCGGCAGCGTCGGCCACGCTGCCGATGCAGGCCGCTATGCGATCGGCCTCATTACGGCAAAAGACGTTGACGCTGATGTCGGGTAGGCGCTCGCCCTGCATGCATCGATCTCTCAGACAGCGGCAACGGCGCACAACCCGTCTTGGCACCGAAGGCGTGCCTGTGCCATGCACCACGCCAGGGCGGTGAGATCAAGCCGGCTGTTGCGGCCGCGGCGCCGGCCGGGCCACTCACCGCCATCTCGATGTGGCGGCTTCTGCCGGGATCGTGATCAAGCGTTTCTCGGAACGATGCAACTTTGCACAAGGTTTTTGCATGTAACGCCACGACGGAGCGAAGTAACGGCCGGATACTCCCGGTTCATTTCGCAACACTTGCGCAGCAGCTTCCTGGTTGCGATCGCATCAGGCCGCCGCCAAGTTGGAAGATATCGGCAAGGATATGATCATGAAAATGTTTCGCGTCAGCTCAGCTTACGTGCCTGTATTTGCTGCGGCCCTGGCGGCGGCGCCCATGGCTCTCGCGCCCGTGTCAAACGCATCGGCGCAGATCGGCATCGGCGTCGGCGTGGGGGTTGGCGTCGGCGTCGGCCTGCACGTCACCATCGCGCCGCCGGCGCTGCCCATCTATGTGCAGCCGCCGCTGCCGGCGCCTGGGTATCTCTGGACGCCCGGCTATTGGGCCTATGGGTCCGACGGCTACTACTGGGTGCCCGGCACCTGGGTGGAACCGCCGCAGCCGGGATATCTCTGGACGCCTGGCTACTGGGGCTGGAACAACGGCGCGTACGTGTTCAATGGCGGTTACTGGGGCACGCATGTCGGCTTCTACGGCGGCATCAATTATGGCTTCGGCTACACCGGGTCGGGCTTCTTCGGCGGCTCATGGCGCGGCGGCGAGTTCGCCTATAACCGTGCGGTGAACAATTTCGGCAGCGTACATGTGACGAACGTGTACAACCAGACGGTGATTAACAACAATACACGTGTCGCCTTCAACGGGCCGAACGGCATCAATGCGCGGCCGACGCCGCAGGAAGCGGCCTTCGCGCACGAACAGCACATTCCGCCGACCGCGAACCAGCAGAAGCACGTGCAGCTGGCGGCCGCCAATCCGCAACTGCGCGCCTCGGTCAATCACGGCGCACCGGCGATCGCCGCTACCCAGCGCCCGGCCGAGTTCAAAGGCCCCGGTGTGGTGCCCGCGCGGGCCGAAGGGGCAGCTGCCGCCCGTCCTGGCGAGGCAGCCCGGCCAGGTGCGGCCGCTGCGCGCCCGGGCGCCGCTGCGCGCCCCGGCGAGGAAGCACGGCCGGCTGCCGCCGCCGAACACCGCCCGGAAGCGGCCACGCGGGAGCATACCGAGGCGGCCCACGCCGCGGCGCCGCACGAGGCCGCTGCGCGAGCCGAACCGCACGAGGCCGCCGCACGCGCCGAACCGCACGAGGCCGCCGCCCGCGCCGCGCCGCATGAGGCGGCCGCACGCGCCCGCCCCGCGGCCCCCGTGCATCGCGCCGCCGCCCCGCGCCCCGCGCCGCGGCCCGCCCCCCATCCGGCGGCTGCACGCCCCGCCGGCCATGAGGAACACCACGGCTGATCGGCACTGCTGTCGTTACGGCAATCAGGGGGGGAGGCTTGCCTCCCCCTTTTCCGTTCCGGCCGTAACGGCGCGAAAGATGTCCAGCTGGCCCTGCGTGGTCGCATCCCAGCCGAACTGTTCGGCATAGGCACGCGTGGCGCGCCGGTCGGAAGGCAGCGACATCCAGTGCCGGATGGCGGCCACCAATCCGTCGGCCGTGGTCGCGGCGGCAATCAACCCGGCAGCCGGCGATCGAACCACCTCGGGGTTGCCCGGGATCGGGCTTGCGATCACCGGCGTGCCGCAGGCCATCGACTCAAGCAGCACGTTCGCCCAGCCCTCGCGTGAAGACGCGAGCACCGAGATGTCCGCCGCGCTGTAGAGCGTGGCGAGCTCATCATGGGGCCGGCTGCCGAGCAAACGCACGCGGCCCGCGACGCCGAGCCTGGCCGCCAGCGCCTCCAGCCGCGCGCGCTCGGGACCATCACCGGCGATCAGCAACAGCCAGTCCGGCAACTGGGCGAGGCAGGCGATGGTCCGGTCATGGCCCTTGCGCGGGATCAGAGCGCCCACCGACGCCATGATCCGGCCTTGTGATGCAGCTTGGTTCAGACCCAGGGCACGCCGTGCCTCTGCCTGGTCCAAGGGCCGGAAGATCCCGGTATCCACGCCGTTGCGCAGCACGGTGATCTTCTCAGGCGGCGCACCCAGGGCAATGAGAGCGTCACGCAGCCCGGCGCTGACGGTGATGACAGCGGCGGCGCGGCGCACCGCATCCAGGATCAGCCGGCGGGCGAACGGATAGTCGGGGAACTGGGTCACATCGGAGCCCCGCGCCGTCAGCACCACAGGCAGGCCGAAACGGCGGCCAAGCCGGATGGCGGCGACGCCATCCGGGTAGAGATAATGCGCATCAATGGCATCGAAGCGCGCGCCGGCGCCGATCAGCCGCCCGAGCGCCCGCGCCGCGGCCACATAGAGCAGCCAGGGTGCGGCGCGCATGCCGATGGCAGGAACCGACAGCCAGCGCGGGTGAAGCACGCGCAAGCCGTGGCGCATTTCCTCGGCCGGCGCCACGGGCAACCTCCGGCCGGGGAACCAGGCGACCGGCGCCAGCACGGTGGCATCCACGGCGCCCGTGCCAACCAGGTGGCGCAGGCGGTTCTCCACGAACACGCCGTGATTGGGCTGGGCGGGGTTGGGATAGAGCGTGGAGAAAGTGAGGAGGCGGAGCAAAGAGAAGAGCTAGTAAGACAGAGAAAGAATGTTCTTTTTTGAAAAAAAGAACCAAAAAACTTTTGTGTGTTTGGGTACGACTGTGGCTGGCGTGTCGTACGGCAAGCGAGGGCGAACAGGCAAAAGTTTTTTGCTTCTTTTTTTCAAAAAAGAAGGCCTTTCTTCACTTCATCTCCGCCAACAAGGCCTTCGCCTGGTTCCGCTCGGGAAAATCCGCCGTGCTGGCCACCGCGCGTTGAAGCTGGGTGCGGGCATCGTCCGTTCGGCCGGCGGCTTTCAGCACAAATCCGTAATGATATTCCGCGGTGGCGCGGGCTGCCGGCGTCTGGGTGTTGACCGCCTGGGAGAGCAGCATCAGGGCCTTGGGCGTGTCATCCTGCTTGGCCAGCACCCACCCCAGGGTGTCGGCCACTTCCGGCAGCGGCGTTTCGAAATAGGCGCGCTCGCCCAGCGACCTGGCGTCGGTCAGGTCGCCCTGCTCCTGTTTCACCCAGGCCAGATTGTTCAGGGCCGGGACGTCGTCATGCCTGATCGCCAGCACGGCATTGAGCTGTGTCTCCGCCTCGGCCAGGCGATGCGCCTGTATATAGAGCGAACTCAGCACGGCATGCGCGGCCAGGTCGTTGGGATGCCCGCCGGCCCAGGCGGAGAGTTCGTTGATGGCCGCGTCGACATTGCCGGCGGCCGAGAGGGCCTCCGCCGCCTTGGTGGCGAGCTCGCTGGAGGGGGCGGTCTTGAACGCGGCGAGGTAGGCATCGGCGGCGTGTTTGGCATCGCCGGCCTGCTTGTAGGCGTCACCCGCCAGCGCGTTGGCGGCGGGCTGGTTCTGCGGGTCGGCGCGCAGCGCGGCGGCGGTGGCCAGGGCCGCCTTGATCCCGCCATCCTGCATGTCCACGCCCACCAGGGCCGCCATCAGAGCCTCGTTGCCGGGGCTCTGCTTCAAGCCCTCACGCAGCACGTCCCGCGCCTCGTCATAGGTCTTGTCCCTGGTCAGCAGGGTGGCAAGGTCGGTACGGGCGCGGACATTGCCGGGCGCTTCCAGCAGCACCACCCGGAAAGCCTGCTCCGCCGGGGCGATCTTGCCGGCCGCCACCAGAACGTGGGCGCGCAGCACATCGAGCTGCGGGTTGGTGTTGGCGCTGACCCGGTCCAGCAGCGCCACGGCGCGCTCGGGCTGCCGGGCGCGCACATAGCAGCCCGCCAGGGCAGCGGTGATGGCGACATTGTCGGGCGCCGCCAGATGCGCTTTCTCGGCGTAGTCGATGGCCAGATCAATCTGATGGTCGGCGGACAGCACCGGCAGGAGCACTTCCAGCGCCGCCTGATCATCGGGCCGCCGGTTGAGCAGGTCTTCGAGCAGTTTCTCCGCGGACTTCTGGTCGCCGCGCAGGCCATAGATGCGAACCAGGTTCAGCGTGGCCGCCCGGCTCTCCGGAAAGCGGCTGAGCACATCGCGCAGCTGGGCCTCGCCGGCTGCCATGTCGAGGCCCGCGATCCTCACCTGAGCCGCGAGCACGCCCACTTCCTCGATGTCGCCCACGCGCTTGCGCAACTGCTCCACATCCGCGATCGCCGCCGGGATATCGCCGCGCGCCAGGGCCGCCTGCACCAGCGCCTCCCCTGCCAGCCTCTGGTTAGGCGACATTTTCAGCGATTGCTGCATCTCCGCTTCCGCTGCCGGAATGTTGCCCAGCTCCAGCTGGGCCGCGGCGAGGCGGTTGAGGATCTGCACATTGTGCGGGTCGAGGTTGAAGGCGCTGTTGAAATCCTGGCGGGCACCCTGCACGTCGCCGAGCATCGCACGCGCCCGGCCCTGCAGGTCGAGCGTATCGGCGTCGGCATGCTGGGCAAGGGGGTTGTCGTGAAGCAGCGCCAGGGCGCGGTCCGGGTGGTGGCGTGCAAGGTCGATGAACGCCATCAGCTTCAGGCCGGCGATATCGTTCGGCGATTTGACCAGGAACTTGGTCAGCGCCTCCTCCGCCTGCGCCGGCTGCCCCATGCCGAGCTTGGTGACAGCCAGGAAATAGAAGCCGCGCGGCAATTGGCCGATGCTAAAGCTGATGTCGGTCAGGTCCGCATCCGCAGTCGCATAGTCGCCGGCCTGGATCGCCAGCATCGCCCCGAGGAAGTTGCCTCCGACGTTCTTGGGCGAGACACGCAGCACATGCAGCACTGTTGCGCGCGCCTTGTCCTCCTGGCCCAGCCCGGCATAGGCGCGGGCCTCCAGCAGCAGCGCGTCCGGCCGGTCGGGGTTGGCGGCGAGCACGGTTTGCGCGTCGGCCAGGGCGCTTTTGGGATCACCTGCCCTGATGGCGAGCTCGCTCTCCAGCAGCAGCGTGTCCGGTTGCGTCTTGTCCATGGCGATCAGCTTGGCGGCGCGGCGCTTGGCGCCGGCCGTATCGTTGCGGACCAGGGCGATGCGGGCGGCGGTCAGCTCGGTTTCCAACTCATTCGGGGCCAGGGCCTCGGCTTGCTCCGATGCGGCCTCGGCCTCGTCCACCCGGCCAAGCGAGAGCAGGGCCGCGGCGCGGATGGTGAGCACGTCCGCGCGGGCGCCGGGGGGCGCCTGGTCTACGACGAAATCGCGCAGCGCCTCGTCGTAATGATGCTGCTGCAGATAGGACTGGCCGAGCGGCAGAATCAGTGCGGCGGGGCTGTAGCCGCGTTCCCTGGCGCGGCGGAACTCCAGCTCCGCGCCGCTGGGATTGCCGGTGGCGAGATCCACATGGCCGAGCAGGAAGGCCACTTCGGGGTTGAGCGGGTGCTGGCGCTGCGCTTCGCGCAGGTACAGCTCCGCCCCCTTCATGTCGCCGCGAGCCATGCGCATCCGGGCGCTGGTCACGGGATCGCGCCCATGCAGCAGGAATAGCCCCGCACCCCCCGCCACGGCCAGCAGGAGCAGCACGGGCAGACCGAAGATCAGCAGCTTGCGCATGGCAACACCCTAAACTCCACATATCCGAACGCCCGCAGGCGCTGGCAAACGATCCATGTCACGGCACGCGGACCGCCGTGATGCCGGCAACCATGGTCCGCGAACCCTGGGCCGCGCGCCCGGCGGCCATGCGGCCGCGGAGGCGGGGCACTCCGCGCGGTTGGCGGCGTAAGGCCGGTCACGCCCCAGGATTGATGCAGGAGCCGCGATCTCTTAGAACCATGACCCCGGCAGCGCCGGACAATCCTGGCCTACCCAAGCCACAGTGGCGCCGTTTCGTCCAGCCCCCGCCCGGCGGATTAACTCAATAAAAACACTTGCGGCTTCGTTATTATCGTTTTAGACACGGCGCCCAACAAATCAATTGCCGGATGGTCTCGCCGTGTGCCAAGGCTGCGGGGACAGAAATCGGCTGAAGGCGTGGTGCTCAGTGGCAGGGCGCTGGTGCAACTCAGCAGAGGTCGGGGGTTCGATCCCTTCTGTGCCTACCAACCCGGCCTTGCCAGAAGCCGCGGTGATTTTGAGGTCAGTCATCATGCGCGCTCCCTCTGTTCTGGCGGCAATTGTCGCATGCGTCACGGCTGCCGGTTGCGGTATGCGGCCGCCGGCCTCGGTGCCCGCACCGGTGGCCGATTCCGGGCCAACGGCTGAATATGTGATCGGGCCGGGCGACGTGCTCTCGATCTTCGTCTACGGGGCGGACAAGCTGTCGGTTGGCGAATTGCCGGTTCGGCCGGATGGCCGTATCTCCGTGCCGCTGGTGCCGGACGTGATGGCGGCCGGGAAGACCCCCACTGAACTCGGCACCGATATCGCGGCGCAGCTGAAGAAATACGTCAACGATCCGAACGTCACGGTGATGGTGCGGCAGTTCCAGGGGCCGGCTGACCGGCAGGTGCGGGTGATCGGCGAGGCAGCCGACCCGCAGGCGATCCCCTACCGGCAGAACCTGAGCGTGCTGGACGTGATGATCGCCACCAAGGGGCTGACCAAATTCGCCGCCGGCAACCGCGCCTTTATCCTGCGCCGCATGGGCACGACCGACAAGCGCATTCCGGTGCACCTGTCGGACCTGATCAAGGACGGCGACATCAGCCAGAACGTGATGATGCGGCCTGGTGACACGCTGATCATCCCGCAAAGCTACTTTTGACATCATGGCGGTCTTATATGCGCCGGCAAGCCCGGCACCAGCCGGGCGGGCTGGCAAGCTGAGAGGCGGGTAGCAGAGCATGGATTCGCTGCAGGACCTGATCAATCGATATGGCGTTCTGGCATGGCGCCGGCGCTGGTGGGGCGTGGCCGCGGCCTGGGCGCTTTGCCTGCTGGGCTGGTTCGGGATCGCGGTCATGCCCAACCAGTACGAGGCGAGTGCGCGCGTCTATATCGATGCCGACGCGGTGCTGACGCCGCTGCTGCGCGGCATCGCCGCCGACAGCTCCATGAGCGACCAGATCGACCTGCTGCAGCACATGCTGCTGTCGCGCCCCAATATCGAGAAGATCATCGCCAAGACCGATCTACAGCTCGATACCAAGACGCCGACCGACCTGGAGGAGATGGTCAGCAGGCTGAGCAAGACCATCAAGGTGAACGCGCAGACGCGCAACATCTTCTCGATCGCCTTTCGCAACCCGGACCGGCAACTGGCCTATGACGTGGTGCAGGCGGTGCTGGCCAGCTACATCGAGAACCGCGCCGGCGACAACCGCGACGATATGGAGAAAGCCTCCGAATTCCTCGACGAGCAGATCGCCAGCTATGAGAAGCAACTGCGCGAGGCCGAAGCCAGGCGCGCCGAATTCCGCTCCAAATACGTGGATCTGCTGCCCGGCGATGGCGGCTTCAACCGTCTGGAGCAGGCCCGCATGCAGGTGACGGCGCTCACCGGCCAGTTGGAGGATGCCAAGGCGCGCCGCGTGCTGCTGGCCAAGGAACTGGCGGGAACCCAGCAGGTGCTGGTGACGGAGGCCGGTGGCGGCACCGGCTTCGATACCCATGCGGCATTGCGCGCGGCGGAGGAAAGGTTGCGCGACCTGCAACAGACCTACACCGATGCCTATCCCGAGGTGATCGCCGCCAAGCACGAGGTGGCGGCGCTGAAGAAGACCGATAGCGGTCCGGTGGCGGTGACCGCCGCCAAGTCCGAACCCAATCCGGTCTATGAACAACTCAAGCTGCGCCTGGTGGAGACCGATGCACTGATCGAGAGCCTGCAGCGGCAGATCGATGATGCGACGCACGAGCGCAGCCGCCTGGAGGGGATCGCGCGTGGCGCGCCGAATCTGGAGGCGCGCTACCTCAATCTCAATCGCGATTACGACGTGCTGCGCAAGAATTACGACGAGCTGCTGGGCCGCCGCGAGGGGATGCGCATCGCGACCGCGGCGCAGGTGCGGGCCAGCAACGTGAAGATGGTGATCATCGATCCGCCGCAGGTGCCGCAGACGCCGGTGGCGCCGGCGCGCGTTCTGCTCTCGATCGGCGTTCTGTTCGCGGGGCTGGCCGCCGGGGTGGGGGTGGTGGGCGCGATGATGACGCTCGACCAGTCTTTCCATAGCATCATCGATCTGCGGACGATGGGGCGGCCGGTGATCGGCGCCATTTCGCTGGCGGCGCTGCCGCCGACGGTGGCCATGCGGCTGCGGAATGTGGCGGTGTTCGGCTCCTCGATCGGGCTACTGCTGGTTGTGCTGGGCGGCGTGCTGTTGCATTTTACCCAGCGTATTTGAGCACCATAAGACCTTATAATGGACCTTCCCGCACCCGCCGGCCTCGAGACCCCGCCGCCGCGATCGCTGGCCGACATGGCGCGTGCGGGCCTGATCATTGAGACCGAGGGACGCACGCGGCTGGGGGACGAGTTCCGTATTGCCGCCGCGCGGCTGCATACGGTGGTCAAGGCCTCGATCGCGGCCGGCGAGCGCTGCGGCAATATGATCCTGGTGACCAGCACCCGCCCCGCCGAGGGTAAAAGCTTTGCCGCGCTCAACATGGCGGCCTCGCTGGCGCGAACCGGTTCGCGCTCCGTCCTGCTGGTGGATGCCGACGCCAAGGTGCGCAGCCTGAGCGAATTGTTCGGGTTGCACGGGGCGCCCGGCCTGCTGGATCTGGCGGCGGATGACACCATCCAGCCCGAGCGCATGGTGGTTTCAACCCCGGTGCCCGGCCTGTTCATCCTGCCGCTGGGCGATCCGCTCTCCGGGCTGGAACCGGGCGAGCGGAGCCAGCCTCTGCCGGCCGCGGCCGAACAGCTATCGCGCCGTTTCGCCAGCTCCACGGTGGTGATCGATACGGGCCCGCTGCTGGCCACCTCCGACCCCAGCGTGCTGGCGCCCACCGCATCGCAGATCATGATGGTGGTGGAGGCCGGCCGCACCCAGCGCGGCGAGCTGGAAGCCGCGCTGGAAATGATTAAGGCCTGCCCGAAGGTATTGCTGCTGCTGAACAAGCAGTCCGGGCGCAACCGCTCCAGCTTCGGCGCCTACAGCTACACCGGCGAATATTACGCCAAACCCAACCTGCCGCCCCCCGCGCGGCCTTGAGGACTACGCGTTTTTTGCTTCTTTTTTTCAAGAAAGAAGGGGTCTTCTTTCTTGAAAGAAAGAGACAAAGACCTTTTGCCTATCTGGTGCCTCTGTTCATGGCCGGGCCAGCGCTGGCGCAGGCCGACCTCAGCGATCAGGGCAGCGCGCCGCCGACGCTGCCGGGGCCGGCCGATACCGTGCTGCCGCGCACCGGGGTGGATCCCACTCTTTCCGATTTGCGCGAGCATCTGCTGAACGCCTATGGCGACACGACGCCGGCGCCGGGCAACGGGCCGCCGCCGCCCAGCCTGCAGATCAACGGGCAGGTCGGGCTCTCGCAGGCGTATACCGATAATGCCGGCGAGATGTCGGGCCTCGGGCGGGCAGCGGGCGATGACTTCATCACCAGCCTCTCGCCGGTGATCAACGTGATCGACACCTCACAGCGACTGCAAATCAACATGACTTATCGGCCGGTCGGCCAGCTCTACGCCCGCAATTTCAACTTCTCGCAGATCCAGGAGCAGTTCAGCGGCAGCATGCAGGCCACCGCTCTGCCGGGCTGGCTGTATGTGGATGCGCGTGCCTCCGTCTCGGAACAATCCGTCTATGGCGGGTTGGGGCCGACAACCACGGTGACGCTGGCGCCGAATGACCGTGAGACGACAAGCAGCTTCTCGGTCTCGCCCTATGTGAGCCGCAGCTTCGGCGGACTGGGCACACTGGTGGCCGGCGCGGGCTACACCTACAGCGACACCGAAGCGCCCGGCCAGAGCCTGGCCGGACTGCCGCAGAACAGCCTGGACAGCTATGGCAGCTCCTTTCTCGGCACCGAGCGCGGCTTTGCCAGTTTCACCACCGGCGAGGATCTCGGCCGGCTGGAGGACAAGCTCGGGACCGATGACAGCTTCTACAACGGGTCCGGTGCGCTGGCGGGGGCGCGGCGCATCCTGCTGACCGACGACATCAGCTACGCGGCGACGCGATCGGTCAGCCTGCTGGGTGAAGCCGGGTGGGAGTTCCTGGATTATCCGCAAGGCGGCTACCGCTATACCGGCCCCATCGGCTCCGGCGGCGTGCAATTGAAGGCGCGCCCCGGCAGTTCGGTGACCGTGGAATACCGGTACGTGGACGGATTCGGCGCCGCGTTCGTTCAGGGTTCGGTGGCGGTGACACCCCGCATCCGCGTGTTCGGTGGCTATTCGGAGGGCATTTCAACCTTCCAGCAGGATGTGCAGAACACGCTGCTGGAGGGCACGAACGATCAGACGGGCGCGGAAGCGGCCTCGCTACAGGCCTCGCCGCTTCTCTCCTCCAGCAATTTCTTCGGCGCCAACCAGAACCTGAACCGGCTGGAACGGCTGGACGCGAATGCCAGCTACATCGGCACCTGGGATACCGTGACACTCAGCCTGCAACGCGAGACCACGCGGCCGGTCGGCAGGACGCCGGGTGAAACGGCGCCGGGGCAGACGGAATTCAGCACCAGCGGCATCTTCGGCAGCGTCACCGAGCGGCACGACCTTACGCCGACGCTGAGCGTATCGCTCTTCCTGCAATACGGCAGCAATGACACCGGGCTGACCTATCAAGGCAGCGGCCAGACGCTGAGTGCCTCGGTGAGCATCGATAAAGCCCTCTCGGAACGGCTGAGAGGATTTATGCGGTTCGGCGGCAGCTACCTGCTGGGCGGATCCGAGGTGGCCGCGGTGGGAACACAGACTGTCAAGCCGGACGAAAATACGTTTACCCTCGGCATCATTCGGACGTTCTGACCATGGGCGAGGCAAGCATGACGCCGGCGGGCAAGCCTGTCGCCAACGCGATGACGGTGGACGTGGAGGACTGGTTCCAGGTTCAGGCGTTTGCCGGCACGCTCTCGCGGCAGGATTGGGAAACCCTGCCGCGCCGCGTGGAAGCCAATACCGACGCGTTTTTGGAGATGTTCGCGGTTGCCGGGGTGCATGCCACGTTCTTCACGCTCGGCTGGGTGGCGGACAGGCACGCAGCGCTGGTGCGGCGGATCGTGGCGGCCGGCCACGAACTGGCCAGCCATGGCTACGCGCATCGCCTGGCGCATGAACAGACACAGGGGGATTTTCGCGAGGATGTCGGCCGCGCGCGGCGGATCCTGGAGGATGTGGGCGGCGTGGCCGTGGCGGGGTATCGCGCGCCGACGTTTTCCATCAATACGCGCAACCCCTGGGCGTTCGATGTGCTGGCGGATGAAGGCTACACCTATAGTTCGAGCATCTTCCCGATCCGCCACGATCTGTACGGCATGCCGCACGCGCCGCGCGGGCCGCATTGCGTGGCCGGCGGGCGGCTGCTGGAGATACCGATGACAACCGTTCGCCTCGGGGCGCGCAACTTTCCCTGCGCGGGCGGCGGGTATTTCCGGCTGCTGCCGTATGGGCTGTTCCGCGCCGGCCTGCGACGCGTCAATCTCCGCGAGGGAGCATCCGGTATCTTCTACACCCATCCTTGGGAGATCGACCCCGGCCAGCCGCGGGTAGAGGCCGCGCCACGCATGGCGAAGTTCCGCCATTACCTCAATATCGGGCGAACGGCGGGGCGAATACAGCGGTTGCTGCGGGATTTTGCGTGGGATCGGGTGGATAAAGTGTTCTCAGATCAGATTAAGAAAGCTGTTCTTTTTTGAAAAAAAGAACCAAAAAACTTTTGTTCGTTTTGACCCGACACGTTGCCCCGACGCTTACCTGAACAGGCAAAAGTTTTTTGGTTCTTTTTTTCAAAAAAGAACATCTTCCCGGACCTCTCCGCATGATCAAGATTATTCCTCTGGGCCCCGACACCGCCGCCTGGGACAGTTTCGTTCGCGCCCATCCGGACGGCACGTTCTTTCACCTGGCGGCCTGGCGAGACGTGATCGCGACCGCGTTCGGCCACCCAGGCTATTATGTGGCGGCGGAGCAGGATGGCGCCATCGTGGGCGTTCTGCCGCTGGTGCAGGTGAAGACGCGCCTGTTCGGCCACACGCTGATCAGCAACCCGTTCTGCGTGTATGGCGGCCCGCTTGCGGCAACCATGCAGGCCGGCCGCGCTCTGGCCGATCATGCGGCCGGCTTGCGGCAGACCCTGGGCGCGTCTGCCTGCGAGTTGCGGTTTCTTCAGGCGCCGGCGGAGGGGGTTCTCGATCCTGCCTGGCAGGCGCGCGAGGCGCTGTATGTCACGTTCCGGCGCGCGATTGCCGCTGATGACGAGGCGAACCTGAAATCCATTCCGCGCAAGCAGCGCGCGGTGGTGCGAAAGGGCATCGAGCGCGGGCTGACCGCGACATCCGGCCGCGATGTGGATACGCTGCATGCGATCTATGCCGAGAGCGTGCGCAATCTTGGCACGCCGGTGTTCGCGCGCCGCTATTTTCGCGTGCTGGCGGCGGCATTCGGGCATGCCATGGATGTGGTCACGGTGCGGGATGGCGCAACACCGGTGGCGGCGGTGATGAATTTTTACTGGCGGGATGAGGTTATCCCCTATTACGGCGGCGGCACGGACCAGGCGCGTGGCTGTGGGGGGAACGATTTCATGTATTGGGAGGTGATGCGCCGGGCGGCGGCGCGCGGCTGCCGGCTGTTCGATTTCGGCCGCAGCAAGCAGGGCACGGGCGCCTTCGCCTTCAAGAAGAACTGGGGCTTTACGCCTCAGCCATTGCACTACCGGGTGCTGGTGGCGCCCGGGCAGGCGGTGCCCGAGGTGAACCCCACCAATCCGAAATACCGGCTGATGATTGCCGCGTGGAAACGCCTGCCGCTGCCGGTGGCCAATTTGATCGGGCCGATCCTGGTGAGGGGCGTCGGATGAGCAGCATGCTCGCTTCCCGCCTGCCGGCCGGGCTGCGCCCGCCGGCGGCCGTGGCGCTGCTGGTGGCGGCGCTGGCTGTGATGGCGGCGTGCTATTGGCCGGAGATTGCCGCGGCCGTGACGGTGTGGAGCACATCCACGGCGTATGGCCATTGCTGGCTGGTGCTGCCGATCGTGGCCTGGCTGCTGTGGGAGCGGCGCGATGTGATGCGGGCCTGCCCGGTGCGGCCGGCGGTGTGGCCGGTGGTGCTGACGCTGCCGCTGGCCTTGCTATGGCTGGCTTCGGACTGGCTCGGGGTGATGGAGGGTCGCCAGCTCGCGCTGGTGGGGTTTGCCGAGGTTCTGATGATGGCGGCGCTGGGGTGGCGCCTGTGGTGGGGCTTGTCGGCGGCGTTGCTCTATTTGCTGTTCCTGGTGCCGTTCGGCGCGTTCATCACGCCGCAGCTTCAGCATTTCACGGCCGCGTTCATCGTGGCGGGGCTGCGGGTTCTGGGTGTGCCGTATGAAGCGAATGCGTTCAGCATCACGATCCCGGAGGGCACGTTCTACGTGGCCGAGGCCTGTGCGGGATTGCGGTTTCTGATCGCCTCCATCGCCTTCGGGGTGCTGTATGCCGTGACGATGTTCCGCTCACCCGGACGGCGTGCGGCGTTCATTTCGGTTGCCTGTGTGGTGCCGGTTCTGGCCAACGGCGTGCGTGGCCTGGGCATTGTGCTGCTGGGCCATGTGCTGGGCAGTGCGCAGGCGGGTGCGGCGGATCACCTGATCTATGGCTGGATCTTTTTCTCCATCGTGATCATGCTGCTGGCGGCGGCCGGGCTGCCGTTTCGCCAGGCGCCGGCGCCTTTGATGGCGGGCAGACCGGGCAGGGCCGTGCCGAAGCTGCTTCTGCTGGCGGCCTGCGCGCCGGTGGTGGTTGTGGCCATCGCCACGCCGCTGGGCGCGCGTGTTCTGGATGGCGGGGCGGGCGATGCGCTGCTGCCGGCGTTGGTTCCGGTGATGGCGTTGCCGGCGGGCTGCGTGGCGGCGGCGCCGGCGCGGATTTCCGGCCCGGTGAGCATCGGTGTGTATGATTGTGGCCCGGCGCGGGTGACCGTGCTGGCCACACGGCTGCGCCACGGTATCAACCCGGCGCGGATCATTGGTGTGGCCCGGGCGAATGCCCTGGCCGGCCTGGGCGCCGACATCGATTCGGAACCGTGGCAGGGGCCGGACGGCCCATGGACGATGCTGAGCGCGCGCGACACAAGGCGCGCCGCCGCCTATGCGGTATGGGCGGATGGCGCGCAGCGGATTGGCGGCCTGCATGATCGCCTGACCATGGCGCGCGACATGTTCGGCGCCGGATCCGGCACGCCCGTGGCCCTTTGCGTGACCATCAGCCCTGGCAATGAGGAAGAACTGCGGAATTTTCTGTTGGACGCCCGCCCGCATATGGCGGCGGGCACCTTGTAGCCTGGCGAAAGCGGTCTGGCCGCGTGGCGGGCTGTCGCGGACCGAGCCGGCAGCGCTCGCCAAAGACCAAAAGCTTTTTGGTTCTTTTTTTCAAAAAAGAACTCTTCCTTACGCCTGCACCCACAGGGGCAACAGGCCGAGCGATGACGGGCTAAATGAGCCACGTCATGATGCCGTTGCTCCTTTGGGCGGCGCGGTCCGCATAGGATTTGAGACGCTGGAATGACCCTGCGATCTCCTCCCGCCAACCGTCGGCCTCCGCCGCGTCCGGAACGCCGGATAGCGGGTAGAGCCTGTCGTGTACGAGACGCGGAAACTGCATGCGGGCAACCACGCGGCCGGCTTCCAGCGGGGCGAGGAATTCCCCGAATTCGCGGGTCTGCGCGGGGTCATGCAGACGTGGCGGGCCGTAGCCGACATCCTGGCCGAGCGGCGCACCGGTCAACAGCACATTGCCTGGTGCGGGGGCGGCGTCGTTATGACCTGTCATCAGGTAGTGCAGGATATGCCACGACTTTCCGAGTTCCAGGAGCGGCTCGAAGGGGCCGAGCGCGGCCAGATCCGGATGTGTGGTGCGCTGCCCAGGGCGTGGCCTCAGAGGCGAGGGGTGTTGCTCCATCACCGCCAGGCTGGACTGATCATGCTCCTCACGCATGGTGGGGGCGGCGTGCGTAACTCTGGCGTGCACGCGTGCCTCGAGCAGGTCGGACACCGAACTCCTGGCGAAATCGCTCGCCAGCTCAGGACGATCCCGGAAAGCGGCGATCTGGCCGGGTGAGATGCTGGCCAGGTAGCACATTATGCTCATTTTTGTCGTAACCTGCCGAGGACGAAATCCAGCAAACACGTGCCGGCAATGTTGATCAGATGTCCCGGTGCAGAGCAAGCTGTCGCGACGGCGTTGAGGGAAGGCGATCGTAGGGCGGTTGCATCATGCTCAACACGGATTGGCATGATACAGCTCGGCGTGGAGAATCTGCCTCCGCCGTGTCAGTCGCTGAACCCGTCATAGCCATAGCCGGGCGTGGCGTAGGGAATGCTGGTGAACGCGTCGGGATAACCGAGGCTGCGCGGATCGGCGTAGGCGGGCGGTGCAGCGTTCCGGTAGGTGTCCATCATGCGCATACGGCCGTGGACGGCCATGCACTGGCCATGTGCGGCATCGTAACGCTGTGCGGCGGTGGGGCCGGTTGCCCCCTTGATCGCCGCGGCGCCGGCCTGGCGGCAGACATCCTCATCTTCCGCAAAGGCGGTGAAGTTACTGCCATAGGCCGGGACGGGGAATGCCCAGACAGCGGCACCGGCGCCTGCCAGCCACGCGGTGAGGAGAAGAACGTCGCGGATGGGACCCATGACATTCCCCAACGCCATGCAAATCCGAAAGCTGCCTGGGCCGCCGGATTTGTCCGGGCAGGCCTGACCGGGCGGCCGCAGCTTTTGTGTCGAACGGCGTGAGTGCGTTTCTCTCAGGACGGAACATCCCTGTGGAGTGTCCGTCTGCCCCACGCCAGCAGCCCCAGCAGGGAGCGGCGGCCGTACAGGGTGCCCCAATGCAGCGTTTCCCCATCGGCCGCGAGCGTGAGCTTGTAGCGGTCCGCGCCCGCGAGCAGATCATACGCCTGGTAGCCGAGCGCGGCGTAATGCTGGATGGCCAGGGCGTGGCTGACGAGGCCAGGCTTGAGGCGCGAATCCGGCGCATACGCGAAACCGCTCTGGTAGCTGTAGACCCGGCCGCTATGGATCAGGTTGTAGAGCAGGCCCACCACCCCCTCACCCGCCGAAACCCGCAGCAAATCGGCCTGGCCGAGTGGCCAGGCGCGGTCGATCAGGGTTCGGTGGAAGGCAACCATCGCCGCGCCGGCGAAGGCGCCGGCCCGGCCGCGGGCCTGCCAGGCCGCCTGATGGCGCTCCACCATTTCGGTGAAGAACGACTGGGCCTGGCCCAGGCTTTCGGCCCGGCTCAACCGCAGCGCCGGGCCGTATAGCCGCTGCGAGCGCCTGATCTGGGCGCGCGCATTGGCGCTGAGGGTATCGATGAAAGGTGCTTGCAGCGACGTCAGCGCCACGCAGGGGGCGAAGCGGCTCTGCCGCACATCCAGCCAGCCGGCATCTTCCGCCGCCGCGCGCGTGGCGTCGCCTATGCCGGAGAGAACGATCGGGCCTGCCCGCCGGCGCGCGAAAGCCAGTGCCGGCGCGATCGCGCCCTGATGCCCGCTGCGCACCAGAAGGCCGTTATGCTCGATAAACGGCGCATCCTGCTCGGCGGAGCCGGTCTGGTTCAGCCAGCTTCGCCAGCCCCCGCTGCCAAGCAGGGCCAGCGCGACATCGGACCCATCCTGCGTCACGCTCAGCAGCCGGCCCCTGGCAAACCGGGCCTCGGCCTGGCAGCCAAGGAAGGTCCAGCTGCGAAAGAAGCCGCCGGCTGCGTCCTGCTCCAGAGCGTGCCAGCGGTGGCCGAGCGTGGTCAGGTCGCCGGCGGGGCTTAGGGTGAATCGGTACACGCAAAATGTATGCAGCAGCCGGGAGGGAAGAAGTGTTCTTTTTTGAAAAAAAGAACCAAAAAACTTTTATGGGTTTGGGGGCGTGGTCTTCCTGCCAGCTTCGGTATCGGGCAGAGCACGCGCATGTCGCTCGCCGATTTGCCGACCGTGGTCATTGTGCCGCCGCTGAACTGCCTGGTCGCGGCCTGCGTGGGCGCCGTCTGGCATCGCCGGCGGGCCGGCCGGGTGCTGCTGGCGGCTGGATTGGCCGGGCTGGTGCTGCTCTCCCTGCCTGTGGTTTCCGGCACGCTGCTCAGCAGGCTGGAGCAGGGATTGCCGGAGGTGCCGCCGGCAGATGATCCGCCGCAGGCCATCGTGATCCTCAGCGCCGATGAAACCGAAACATTGGTGGACGACCGGATCGGCTTCATCGTCGGCCATCTGACCCTGGAGCGGGAGCAGGCAGGGGTTCGCCTCGCCCGCCGCACGGGATTGCCGATCCTGGTCTCGGGCGGCCAGGTCCGGCCCGGATCGCCCAGCCTGGCCGAACTGATGGCGAGCAGCATGCGGGAGGATTTCGATATCGACCCCGCCTGGCTGGAAGAGAGATCCCAGGATACCTGGCAGAATGCGGCAGACTCCGCGGTGATCCTGCGCAATGCCGGCATCACCTCGGTGTATGTGGTCACCAGCGTCTGGCACATGCGCCGGGCACTGATGGCCTTCCACGCCACAGGCCTGACCGTGACGGCCGCGCCAACCCTGCCTGAACGGCCGCCGCCGCTGACGCTGCGCAATCTGCTGCCGCATGTGTCCTCCTGGCAGATGAGCTACTACGCGCTTCACGAATGGATCGGCTGCGCCTGGTACGCCCTGCGTGGGTGAAGCCGGTGGCATCGCGATCCAGGTGGTCAGCGGTCTGGATGATCTGCCGCAAGCGGCCCTGGCCCTGTTCGGGCAGGATGCGTTTTCCACGCCCGGCTGGTATCGCAGCACGATCGCGCACGCGCTGCCGCCGGGGGCACAGGCGTGTTTCTACGTGGCGTTGAGGGGCGGCGACATCCTGGCGGTGCTGCCGATGCTGCGCAACCGGCGCCGCCTGGCCGCGCTGACCACGCCATACACCTGTTTCTGGCAGCCGCTGCTGGCCCCCGGCCTGGATGAAGCCTGCCTTGCCGAAACGGGGCGCGCGCTGGCGCGTGCCTGGCGGCCATTCCCCGTGGTGCGCCTGGAGGCCATGGATGGCGATGCGGCCTGGCTGCCGCCATTGCTCGCCGGCTTGCGCGCCGGCGGGCTGGTCGGGCTGTCGTTCGACCATTTCGGCAACTGGCACGTACGGGTCGCCGGCATGGATTGGCGGACCTATCGCGACAGCCGCCCAGGGCTGCTGCGCTCGGCCATCATGCGGCCGACTCGCAAGCTGATGGGCCGGCTGGGCGCCACGTACCGGCTGATTTCGGGTGAGGACGGGCTGGAGGAGGCCATCGCGGCGTATGAGGCGGTCTATGCCAGGAGCTGGAAGACGGCGGAGGCTTTTCCGCGTTTTGTCGCGGCGCATATGCGGGCCTGCGCGGCGGATGGCACCTTGCGCCTGGGGGTGATGTATCTCGACGGTGCCCCCATCGCCGCGCAATTCTGGCTGCTGCACGGCAGCTGGGCCTGTGTTGCCAAACTGGCGCATGACGAGAAGTACAAGCGGCTAGGGCCCGGCACGGTGCTGAGCGGATTGATCCTGCGGCATCTGCTGGAAGTGGACCGCGTGACCGAACTGGATTTTGGCCGCGGCGACGACGACTATAAGCAGCTGTGGATGCCCCGGCGGCGGCAGCGCATCGGCGTTCTGCTGTGCAACCCGTGGCGTATCCGGGGTATCGCGGAAATCGCCAGACATCGCCTGGGCCGGTGGCGGAGGGTGCGGCTGCGAGGGCGCTGGGTGTCGCTGGGTGCAAGGGCCGTGGCTTACGCCTTGAGATAGGTGTTGAGGTGGGAGAGGACCGAACTCCAGGCGTAGCCACGCTCCATCGCGTGGCGGGCGGCGATGCCGAGGCCGGGGTGCTGGCCTTGAAGAACCTCGCGGATTCGGGCGACGAACGCGTCCGCGCCATCGGCGACGAGCAATTCCGTGCCGGCCTGCGCGCGCACCCCTTCATAGGCGGGCGACGAGGCGACCACCGGCTTGCCCATCGCCATCCCTTCCAGAACCTTGTTCTGGATTCCGCGCGCAATGCGTAGCGGGCAGACGATGGCGGCAGCGTTCGCCACGTACGGCCGCACATCCTCCACACGCCCGGTGACGTGCACGCCGGGCAGGCCGGCAAGGCCGCGCACGTCCTCGCCCGGATTCGCGCCGACGATCCAGAACTGGATGTTCGCAACGTGATCGCGCAGCTTCGGCATCACCTCGCGGGCGAACCAGAGCACCGCATCCGCATTCGGCCAGTAATCCATGTTGCCGGTGAAGACGAGGCATGGGGCGCTATCGCCGAAAGGCGAAGGATAGGTCGTCGCGGGTGAGAAGCGCTCCAGCTCCACGCCGCATTCGACGGCGACGACACGATCCTCGTTCTCCGGCGAGAGCTCGCAAAAGCGATCGGCTTCAGGCTGGGACACGAAAAAGGTCCAGTCGCAGGCGGCGGCAGCTTCCCGTTCATATGCCAGTAACGTGCGTGCCTCCCGCGCCCACACCAGGCGCATGGGGAACGCCGCGCGGGCCGCGTATTCCGCCCATTTCTCGGAATCGATGTCCTGCGCATCGAGGATCTTGCGCGGGGCGCTTGCATGCAGCGCGTAGGGCGCCATGGCGACGGAATAGATGTAGATCACGTCCATCGGGATGCGCGCCATGGTTTCGTCCACCCAGGCTTGCAAAGCCGGCGAATGATAGAAATCCGGCATCAGCGGCTTGCCCGGGCGGGCGTGCAGCAGGGCGCGGAATTTCTGGCGGCTCTTGTCGATCGGAAAGGCGCCGACGCTGGCGCATACGCCGCGCATACGGTCCACATGTGCCATGTCGGCCGGATCATCCACCACGCAGCCGAGATGAATGCGGAAGTTCGGGCGCAGATGCTGGATCAGATTCCAGCCGCGTATCTTTTCCCCTTTGTTGAGCGGCCAGGGGATGCGGTGGCTGATGAAGATGAGGTCACGCACGCGCGCGTTGCCGGCGGGTCCGCGACAGCACAGGCAAAAGTTTTTTGCTTCTTTTTTTCAAAAAAGAAGGCCTTCCTACCTGCGCCCGCTCAGCGTCCACGTCTCGCTCCCCCGCTCCGTAAATTTCACCGGATAGGCCATCGCCCCCTGATCGTTCAGCGCGCTGATCAGGCGGTATCTTCTTTCGGTCGGCACCACGAACATCATGAAGCCGCCGCCGCCCGCACCGGACACCTTGGCCCCGATCGCCCCTGCCTGCCGCGCCATCACTTCCAGCTTCTCGATCGTGGCGTTCGTCACCCCCGGCGCGGTTCTTTTCTTCGCCAGCCAGGAACGTTCGAGAAGGGCGGCAACCGAAGGGATGTCGCCCATCATGATGGCGCGCTTCATGTCCACCGCGTCCTGCCGCAACTGGTGCATCGCCTCCATCACGTCGGCGGTATGGGCGGTCAGGCCCTCGGTCTGCTGGCGGATGATCGAATCCGAGGCGCGGGACTGGCCGGAGAACGCCACCACCAGCGAACTTTCCAGCTCCAGCGCCGTGCCTTCGGAAAAGCGCAAGGGATTCACAATCACTTCGCCATCGCGCAGAAATTCCAGGAAATTGATGCCGCCGAACGCCGCGGAATACTGGTCCTGCCGCCCGCCGGCCAGGCCAAGATCCACACGCTCGATCTCGTACGCCAGATGCGCCACGTCGTAGCGCGCCAGCGGCAGATCCATGTAGGTGCGGTAGGCTTCGATCAGCGCCACCACCAGCGCGGAGGAGGACCCGAGGCCGGATCCCATCGGCGCATCCACGGCGGTGGTGACGCTGATGAAGATCGGCTCGCCATCATTAAAATCGCGGATCATGCGTTCGTACACGCCGCGATGCAGCAGCAAGGTGCTGCGGGCCAGGCTCTCGGCGTCGGGATGCGTTTCCTCGCGGCCCAGGTCGCAGGCCTCGAAATATACCGCGCCGTCGTCGCGGGTGCGGATGGAGGCGAAAGCGTAGCGGTCGATCGTGGCGTTCAGCACGGCACCGCCATGCTGGCTGGAATAACTCACCAGATCGGTGCCGCCGCCGGCCAGGCCCAGGCGTAAAGGCGCGCGGGCACGCACGACGGCGGTGCGGCGGCGGCGTTCAGCGAGAAGCATGGCAAAAACAAAAGACAGGAAGCACTTCTTTTTTGAAAAAAAGAAGCAAAAAACTTTTAATTGTTTTGGTCACGGGAGAGACAAACCTTCCATCACAACCCGGAATAGGGCACATGAAAGAGGATGGAAAGTTACCTCTCGGAGCACCTGGCGGCGTCGGCCGAGGCGGCAGTGGCGCTCGCCCAGGACGCACGTGCGCGGCTGGTGCTGCACGAGATGGCGCATGCGATCCTGACCAGCCTCAAGGCGGGGGGCAAGCTGCTGCTGGCGGGCAACGGCGGCAGTGCCGCGGACACGCAGCATGTCGCGGCCGAGTTCGTCAGCCGGCTCAACGTCAACCGCTCGCCGCTGCCGGCGCTGGCGCTGACGGAAAGCGGGCCGATCCTGACGGCCATCGGCAATGATTACGGGTTTTCCAGCGTCTTCGCCCGCCAGATCGCCGCCCTCGGCCGCGCGGGCGATGTGTTCTGGGCGTTCTCCACCTCCGGCAACTCGCCGAACCTGATCGAGGCGCAGCAGGTCGCAAGCGGCCTCGGCCTCATGACGCTCGGCTTCGCGGGCGAATCAGGCGGCGCCATGCTCGGCACGTTCGATCACCTGTTCCGCGCGCCCTCCTTCCAGCCGCAAATCGTGCAGCAACTGCACATCGCGGCCGCGCACGCCGTGCTCGGCGCGCTCGAGCGGCACATCTTCGCGGCCATGGTGCCCGCCTGATGAGCACGCGGCCGGCCACCCTGCGGCAATGCGCCATCCTGGCCGGCGGCCTGGCCACGCGCCTGGGCGATATCGTGAGGGAGACGCCCAAGCCGGTGCTGGAGGTGGCGGGGCGGCCGTTCATCGCCTGGCTGATGCGCGAGATGCTGCGCTTCGGCGTGGACGAGTTCCTGATCCTGACCGGCCACCTGCCGCGCGCGGTGGAAGACGCGGTGCTCTCCGCCGCGGATTCGCTGCCCAAGCGGGTGCGCGTGACTTTCTCCGAGGAGCCCCACCGCGCGGGCACCGGCGGGGCCCTGTTCCACGCCGCACCGCACCTGCACGACCGCTTCCTGCTGTGCAACGGCGACAGCCTGTTCGACTGCAACATCGGCGCCCTGCTGGCCGGCTTCGCCCAGGATGGGCCGGACGTGCTGGGCCGTATGATCGTGCGCGACATCCCCGACGCGTCCCGCTACGGCACCGTCACGATCGATGGCGACCGGGTTTTATCCTTCAACGAACGGCCGGGCGCCTGGGCGGCCTCGGCACCCGGGCTGATCAACGCGGGGATCTACGCATTCGATAAGCAGGTGCTGGACCTGCTGATGGCGGATTGCTCGCTGGAGCGGGATCTGCTGGCGCCGCTGGCAGCCTCCGGACGGCTGCGCGCCACGCAACAGCATGGCTGGTTCGTGGATATCGGGGTGCCGGACGACCTGGCCCATGCGCGGCGGGAACTGGCATCCTGCATGAACCGGCCGGCGTTGTTTTTGGATCGCGACGGGGTGCTCAACGTCGACCACGGCTATGTCGGCAGCAAGGATCGCTGGGAATGGACGCCTGGCGCGCGCGAGGCGGTGGCCCTGGCAAGCGCGCATCACTGGCACGTGTTCGTGGTGACCAATCAGGCGGGCGTGGCGCGCGGCCTGTATGGCGAGCCGGAGGTGGATGCGCTGCTGAAGTGGCTCGCCGACGAACTGCGCCGCGCCGGCGGCACGCTGGACGATTTCCGCTTCTGCCCTTACCACACCGAAGGCGTGGTGGACGCCTACCGGCGCGAGAGCGACTGGCGCAAGCCCGCCCCCGGCATGCTGACCGACCTGCTGCGCAGCTGGGAGCTGGATGCGCGCCACTGCATCATGGTCGGCGACAAGGACACCGACATCCAGGCTGGGCGTGCGGCGGGGATGCGGAGTTATCTGTTCCCCGGCGGCAATCTTGAGGCGTTCGTCAGGCCGCTGTTGGGCGTTTCCTAGGCCGCGGTGTTGGTCGGCGTGCTCGCCCTCGCGCGTCTACGCGCTGCGGGGCGCGTGCTGAGCAACATCCTCACACGAGATTCCGCACGAAATATGTTGGCGGAAGCTATCGCCGAGGCAAAAGCCGAGGCGCGCGGCCGTGGCATAACCGACGCTGATGTTGAAGAAGAGCTGGCGCGCTGGCGGGCTGACCTCCCCGGTTGATCGGCGTGCCCGATGCTTCCGCGCCCGTTTCGGCGAGCCTCAAACCGCATAGCCCTCCGGCCGATAGACACTGACCGACATATGTCCGTGGCCGGGGCCTGCGGCCGGTTTCACCTGCACATCGACGTCTTGTCCGAGCGTTGTCAGAAACTCCATCAGCTTTCCCACCGATACGGAAACCGGCCGGCATCGCATCAGCGCCGATACCTGCGCCTGAGTCGTCCCAAGCAACCTTGCCGCCTCGGCCTGCGTAAGATTCCGCTCTTTGATGATTTGATAGATATTCACGGTGAGCTTTGCCTTAACCAGCTCCTGCTCGGAGTTCGGGAAATTCAGATCGGCAAACACATTGCCGCTGCTGAGTTCGTGTGTCGGTTCCATCGTCAGCCTTCCTTGTCCTAGCCGGTATACAATCGTTCAGCCCAGGTCAGCCGTGCCCGGATCAGCTCGATTTCGTTGTGTGGCGTGGCTATCCCACGCTTCGATTTCTTCTGAAACGCGTGAAGTACGTAAGTTTTAGTCGCAAACCGAACCGTATAAACCGCGCGTTACGTGTCGCCGCGGTGGTCTTCCACCAACTCCAGCACCCCCGCGCCGCCGAAGCCCTTCAATGGCTTTGCAGCGGGTGGCGTGTCACCCAACTGGGCAGCAAAAAGCGCCAAGCCAATTGCGCGCTGCACGGGCCGGGGAAAGGCTTTCATGTCCTTTCGCGCTTGGCCAACCCAGACGACAGCTTTGAGTGGGGTGCCATCTACCATAGTATTATATATATTTTTATATGGCCATCAAGCATTTTTGGGGGTGTCATTGCCGAGCCGATTGCGTCTCAAGCGAATTGCCGCGGAAACGCGTGGCGTCGCCCTTGATGATCGCGGCGATCAGGGACGCAATGCTCAGCACCAGGAAAAAATCGGCCTCGGTATGAAGGGTCATGGCCGCATGGCCCCGCTGGCGTGGCGCGAGGTGGCGTCAGGCGAGATCGGCGGTTTCCGGCACCAGCAGCGTGCCGGTCTGGCAGGCGGTCGACCCAAGATCGGCATCCGTGAGCATGCGCCACGTGCCGCCGGCAAGGATCTCGCTGGGGCGGAAGCGCGCCTTGTAGGCCATCTTGCGGCTCTCGGGCACCCAGTAACCCAAATAGACATAGGGCAGATGCAGGGCCCGGGCACGCTCCACCAGCCACAGGATCGCGTAGGTGCCCAAGGATCGCTTGGAAAGCTCGGGGGCAAAGAAACTGTAAACGGCGGAAAGCCCGTCGCCGAGCCGGTCCGCGAGGCAGGCGCCGACGAGCTTGTCGTCCTCGTCGCGGAACTCGATCACCATGGTCTCGATCGGCGTATCTTCCACCATGGCGCGGTAATCGTAGAAGCTCATCGTGGCCATGTCGCCGTCGCCATGGCGGGCCTGCTGGTAGCGCTGGAACAGGCCGAATTGCTCGGCGGTGGCGCGGGCCGGCACCTCGAACCCTTCGGTGCCCTCATTGGCGCGGCTGACGCGGCGATGGCTCTTGTCCGGTTCGAAAATGCGGGTGTCGATCCGGATGGGCACGCAGGCGGAGCAGTTGGGGCAGACCGGCGCGTAGGCGATGTTGTGGCTGCGGCGAAAGCCGGCGCGGGAAAGCCTGTCGTGCAGCGAGTCGGCATCGGGGCCGGTGATCTCGGTGACCACCTTGCGTTCGATCCGGCCCTGCACATAGGGGCAGGGCAGCGGGGCAGTCGTGTAGAAGAATTGTGGCCTGCGCGGCGGCTTGTAGGTCATGCGTGCTACGAACTGGCTCCCGCCGCTGACGCGTTCAACTCGGCTTCCCCGATTCCCGCTCGCGTTACCCTGGCGTGCATCATGCAGCCAACATAACCGGTCTGTGAAGCAGCGTTTGCGGTCCGCGCGACATTCAGGGCTCCAGCGTCACCGTGCCGGAAATCCTATCTGGGTTCGGGGGCAGGGTGATGGTAGATCCCTTCGCCCAAAGCCCCATCATGTCCCAGGCATGGGGGCTGAACAGATTGCCGGATTGGCCTGGCGTGACGACGAAGCGGCTGGCATCGAGGTTGGCGAGATCATAGACGCCGCGATAGGCGGCGCCGTGCAGGGAGGTGAAATCCCCCAAGCTGCCGTTGCCGCCGCGGAACAGCGTGGTGTTGTCGCCAGGCACGGCGATCCGTCGGGAGGCGAAGGCGCCGATCACCGGCAGCTCGCCCAGGATCGGGTGCGCGAACACCGCCTGATGCACGCTGCCCCAGCGCCAGGCGGCGGGGTCCGGGCCGTATGTGGTGGCGAGATCCTGGGTGGCCTCATGCAACGCCCGGCCCAGCGCGGGGCGGCAATCGCCGCCGCACCAGGTGCCACCGGCCGGGTCGCCCAGCAGCCAGGCCGCAAAACCGTCCCAGGGACCCGAGTCGGCTTGCGGGACGTGATTGGCCTGCAAGGTTTGCAGCACGAAACGCTGCACGGCGGCGTTGAAGATCAGCGGCTGGGGGGCATCCATGGCCATCGTGCCGTCCCATCCTGCGAGCAAGGCCTGGGCCTGGCCGGTGAGCCCACCCTCGCGCGGCAGGGCGCGCAGGATGGGCAGAATGTCGTGCGCGAACACACTCACATCGTCGGCCTGCATCGCCTGGAAATCGGCGGGCGTGAAGCTGGATTTGGCGCTGAGCAGCTCATGGATGCGGCGTGCGCGGATCGGGGCGGGGAAGTCGCGGCCGAGAAACACGGGGAAGTCCGGCGGGGCCGTGCGCTCATTGGCGTTTTCCACCGTGCCGCTCGCAGGCGATACAAAATGCGGCAGCGAGTCGCCGCTGGCAAAGCCGGTCCAGTCATGCAGGCCGTCCGCCCCTGCCACGGGCACGCTGCCGTCCCCGCTGCGGCGCACCGGCACGGCGCCGGTGGTGAACAGCGCGATCGTGTCGTGGTCGGCAACGGTGAGGTTCTGCATCGGCGCCGTCATCAGCGCGGCGGCCTGGCCCGCTTCGGCCACACTGGCCGCGTGGTTGAGCGCGAAGATGCCGGGGGCGGCACTGCCGAGCTTGAACTCGGCGGCGGAAAGCGCCAGCACCGGGTCGCCCGGCACTTTCCGGGCGCCGCTCAGCGCATCGCTGATCACCGGGCCATGGCGCGTGCTGCGCACGGTGAGCACCACGTCCGGCGCGCCGCGCACATGGATCACCTCGCGGCGTGTCTCGTACGGCCGCGGCCCGTCGGGCGTTGCATAGAGGCCGCCGGGCAGCTCGGTTTCGACGAACAGGTCCTGGGTATCGATGCCGGTGGTGGTAAAACTCCAGGCGATGTGGGCGTTGTGGCCGATCACCAGGAAGGGCAGGCCGGGGGCGGTGGCGCCGACGAGCACGCCGCCCGGGGTTTCGATGCGGGCCAGATACCAGATGCTGGGGAAGGACAGACTCAGATGCGGGTCCCCGGCGAGCAGCGGGGAGCCGGTTGCGGTGTGGTGGCCATCGACCGCCCAGGCGTTGGAGGCCTCGGCCGGCAGGGTGAAGGGGGCGGGGAAAGCGGGCAGCCAGTCCAGCAGGCCCTGGCGCACGGGCGGGGGGATTGAGCTGTCGGGCGCCGGGGTATCGAGCTGGAGCGGCCAGAGCTGCAACAGCCTGGCCAGCGGAACCGTGCCGGAAAGCCGGGCGCGGGAGAGCTCCTCGCGGAAATTGTCGGAGAGGTAGAACGCGATGGTTTCGCTCCACAGCAGGCTATCCACTTGCGTCCAGGCCCGCGGTGCGCCGAGTGCCAGGAATTCGGGGGCGGACCAGCGGCCTCGTGCGGCAATCCACGCGTTCACGCCGTTGGCATAGGCCGTCAGCACCGCTTTGATCTGGTCCGGCAGGGCGGCGTAGGAGGCTTGCGCGTGCTGGTATTCGCCTAAGATTCGCGACAGGCGATCAACGTTCACCGCACGGGGTCCGGCCAGTTCCGAAAGCCGGCCGGAGGCGGCGCGGCGCATCAGGTCCATCTGAAACATGCGGTCCCGCGCATGCAGGTAGCCCAGCGCCGCCGCCGCATCCTCCTCGGACTTGGCCCTGATCCGCGGGATGCCCCATTGATCCAGCGTCACCTGCACCGGCGCCGACAGCCCCGCGATATGCAGCGTCTCGTGTGTGGGCGGCAGCGTCAGCCACGCTGTCAGCCCGAGCGCGCACCCCAGGAAGACCAGTAGGCCGAGCAGCCCGCCTGCCCACGTACCCAAACGAGCAAAAGTTTTTGCTTCTTTTTTCAAAAAGAAGTCTTCCTTTCTTTGCTTACTGAAAAAGAAAGAATGTTCTTTTTTGAAAAAAAGAACCAAAAAACTTTTGACCTAATGCAGCCGTGGCGCGCGGAGAAAGCTTGATCTGTCGGCGGAGTGGATCGTCACGTGCAGCAGTTCGTCGTCGCGGCCGATGCTCATGCGCACGCGGGCGCCGGCGGTGCCGGCACTCCACACGCGGCGCCACAGGCTGCCGAGATCGGTGACCTCGTCGCCATCCACGGCGACGATCCGGTCGCCGGCGCGCAGGCCTGCCTTGTCGGCCGGGCCGCCGTCGGAAACACCGCCGACGACGACGGCGTCCTCGCTTTCCATGGCGTAAAGTCCCAGCCAGGGGCGCGCGGGGCGGTTGACCCGGCCGTGCTGGACGAGTTCATCCAGGATCGGGGTCAGCAGCGCTGTGGGTACCACCATGTTCATGTCCACGCGGCGGCCTTTCTCGTCACCCTGTTGCAGGATCAGGGAGCCGACGCCGAGCAGGCGGCCATCGGCGCCGATCAGGCCGGCACCGCCCCAAAAGGGATGGGCTGGTGCTGTGAACAGCGCGTCATCGATGAGGTATTCCCAGTAGCCGGCGAATTCCTGGCGGCCAACCACCTGCGTCTCGATCGTGCGTTGCCTGCCGCCGGCGGCGGCGAGCAAGGCGGGCGCGCCGATCTCCAGGGCGTTGCTGTCGCCGATCGCCAGCTCCGGCACGCCCAGCCGCCCGAGCGGCTGCACCAGGCCGAAGCCGGTTTCGAAATCCACGGCCAGGGCATGGCCTGGCACCGCCCAGCCATCGGCGGTGGAGAGCCAGATCGTGTCCGCCTCCGTTACCAGGTAAGCCATGGTCAGCACCAGCCCGCCGCGGATGCAGATGCCGTTGCCGGCACGCTCGGTGCCGAGCGTGCCGGCGGTGAAGGCGTCGCCGGGGATATCCGCGCGCAGGCCGACCACGCTGCGCAGGCAGGCTTCCAGGTCGAAGCCGTAATCGCTGGCGCGCGGTTGCAGGTTGTGGGGAATGTCGCGGTCGGTCTTGGCCATAAAATGCTTCTTGTCGCTGGCGGTGGGCGGGGGCGAGTATCGGCCGATCGGCATGGAACGCTCAATGGCGCGCCTGAAACTAACTGAAGCCCGGGTACTATGGGACAAGCGCGGGGGTGACAAGCGCGGCGGCGATGGTCCAGCCCTGGCTCGCGCCGCACCCGGCTATCTGCCCGCGCTGGATGGGCTGCGCGCCGTGGCGATTGTGCTCGTGGTGGCCTCGCATGCCGGTGCGGCGTTTTTGCCGGGGGCGTTCGGGGTCACGCTGTTCTTCTTCATCAGCGGCTATCTGATCACCCGGCAGCTTCTGTATGGAATTTCGGCGCGCAGCCGGATCGGGCTTGGCGGATTCTATATGCGCCGGGCGTTGCGGCTGCTGCCGGCGAGCCTGGTGTATACGGTGGTGGCGGGGATAGCGTTCGCCGCCGCCGGCGGCGTGATCACGCCGCTTGGCTGGGTGACGGCGCTGTTTTACGGCGCCAATCTTTTTGATGTCTGGGTGGGCTACCGCTCCACCCTGGCCGGGGTGCGCCATCCGTTCAATATCCTTTGGTCGCTGGCGATCGAGGAGCATTTTTATGCGCTCTGGCCGCTGGTGCTCGGCGCCATCTGGCGCTGGCGCCATGCGGCCGTGGCCGTGCTGCTGATATGCCTGGCGGTGCTGGGCTGGCGGCTGGTTCTGTTCGATGCCTGCGGCCAGGCCGGCTGGCCGGGTTTGTGCGGCCGGGTGCAGCCTGATCCGGTCTGGCGCTACAACCGCCTGTATCTGGGCACCGACGCGCGGATAGATTCTATCGCCTGGGGCGCGCTGCTCGCCATCGCCGAGCATCGCCGCGCCGGCTGGGTGGCCCATGCCGCGCGATCCGCCATCCTGGCGCCGGCCGGTTTGGCGATCCTGGCTGCGAGCTTCCTGCTTCCCGGCGCCTTCGCCCGCCACGTTCTGCGCGCCACGCTGCAGGGCGTGAGTCTGCTGGTGATTTTTCCAGGATTGCTGGACGGCGGCGCGATCATTGGCCGGCTTCTCTCGGCCTGGCCGGCGGTGCTGGTCGGCCGGCTCAGCTATTCGCTCTATCTCTGGCATTGGGGCGCCTTCGCGCTGGCCGACAGGCTGGCCGGGGGCAATCGCGCGGCCTGGCTCGCGATCGGCGTGCCGTGCGCGGCGCTGTTTGCGGCCACCTCCTATATCTGTATTGAGCGCCCCATGCTCCGCCTTCGTCGGCGCGCCGGGAGCCACGTGCCTTTGCGCATCGCGCCCCCCAAAGCCCGGGAAGCCCGTCATGCCGCCAGTTGAACGCGAGATCGGCTATTTGCTCGGTGGCGCCTTCCACCGCCTGGCGTTCACGGCGTGGGGGGAGCCGGACTTGCCGGTGGTGCTGTGCGTGCATGGCCTTAGCCGCAACGGCCGCGATTTCGATGTGCTGGCGGAAAGCCTCTCGGACCGGTTCCACGTGCTCTGCCCGGATCTGCCGGGGCGCGGCCGGTCGGACTGGCTGGCCGATCCGGAGCTGTACAGGCCGTTGCAGTATGTGCAGGCGCTGGCGCATCTGCTGGCGGCGGTCGGGCGACACGTGGATTGGATCGGCACGTCGCTCGGCGGCATTTGCGGCATGCTGGCGGCGTCGCTTCCCGGCAATCCCATACGGCGCCTGGTGCTGAACGATATCGGGCCGTTCCTGCCGAAGGCGGCGCTCGCGCGGATCATAGACTATGTCGGCACCATCCCGGATTTCGCCAGTGTCGGCGAGCTGGAAGCCTATCTGCGGCTTGTGCATGCCCCGTTCGGCGCCTTGAGCGATGCGGATTGGGCTCACATGGCGGCACATTCGTCGCGCACCCGGCCGGATGGCCGCGTCACGCTGCATTATGATCCGGCGCTGACGATCCCGTTGCTGCAATCGCCGCCGGCGGACATGGATATGTGGGCGATATGGGATCGGATCAGCGTCCCCATGCTGGCCCTGCGCGGCGAGCACAGCGATCTTCTTTTGCCCGCGACGTTCGCCACCATGGCCGACAGGTCGGCCACCCATGTGGTGGCGGGTGCTGGCCATGCCCCGGCGTTGATGGATAGCCCGACGATCGGGGTCATCCGGCGGTTCCTGGTATCCTAAAGCGCCGCCGAGGATGGATCGCTTGGGGTGTCAGCCGGACGTCGCCGGCAGCAGGGCTTCGATTTGCGCCAGGCCCAGGCGCAGCGCCGGCAGGTATCGCCGCGCGATCGGGTCGGCGATCTCGTTGCGGTCGTAGGTGTCGAATTCGGCCAGCACGCGCACGGCGATATCGCTGGGGTAGCCGCGCTTCAGCTTGGCAAGCCAGTGGGCGCGCGACCGGGTGAAGTAGTGGTTGATGCGGCATACGCTGTAATTCGGCGCCTCCAGGCTCAGGCCGGGGATGATCCCGCCTAGCTCCGGCGCCGGCCACCACTGCATCGTGCGGCCGGCGGCGTTGCAATAGCTGCCCAGGCGGTCGCCGCGCAGATCGAAGCAATGCGGGTTGAGGCAGCGCGCCGCGAAGCCCGGGCGGATGATCGACTTGGTGTGCCGGCTGGGAAAAAACTCCAGCCCTGCCCGCCTGGTGAAGCTTTCCAGCACAAGGCCTTCGGGATAATCGTCATGTCCGTCGGACCCGTATATCGCCCAATGGATGGCGATCCCGCTCCAGCCCTCGTAGCGGGCGAGCAGCGCGTTGATCGGCTCCTCCACCGTTGGCACCACGAACTCGTCGGAATCGACGAAGGCGATCCAGTCGAATTCCAGCTTGTAGGCTTCGCAGGCAGCCTCGTAAGCGGAAACCTGGGACCGGCCGGAGCTATCCGGCCAGAAATGGTAGCGGATGTCGTGCAGGGTGGCGGCGGCCTTGATGATGGCGTCCGTACCGTCATCGGAACGATTATCGAAGATGATCTGGGTGTCAAAGCCGGCCAGGGCATGGAAGGCGATCCATTCGGCGATATCGCGGGCTTCGTTGCGCACGATCAGGCAGATGGCGGATTTCATGGAACTCCGAAAAAAATCTCTCCGCGGCCCCCCGCGTGCCGGCAGGGTACGCCATAAAGGCAAAAGTGTTTTGGTTCTTTTTTTCAAAAAAGACCACGTCCGTCTTTTGTTTGGTGAGGGGGTGGGTGGCGGAGCATCAAACCCCTTGTTCGGGGGCCTGGAACCGCCTACCTGCGGCGCATGACTGACACGCCTGATCACCACGAAACGACCGCCGACTCCGATGCCGCGCCGGAGGCGTTGATGGCGGAGGCCGCGCGCCGCATTGCCGAGCTGGAAAGCGAGCGGGACGAGTTCCGCGACAAATGGATGCGCGCCGAGGCCGAGACGCAGAACGTGCGCGCCCGCGCCAAGCGGGAGGTGGACGAAACCCGCCAATACGCGGTGCAGAAATTCGCCAAGGATGTGGTGGAAGCGGCCGAGAATTTGCGCCGCGGCCTGAGCAGCCTGCCCGCCGCCAAGCCCGATGAGCCGGACATCGTGACCAAGCTGCGCGACGGGTTCGAGGGCGTGGAGCGCAGCTTTGTCGGCCTTCTGGAACGCAACGGCATTGTCGGCGACGATCCGGTGGGCAAGCCGTTCGACGCCAATCTGCACCAGGCGATGGCCGAACAGGCGACATCCGAGCACCCGGCCGGCACCGTGGTTCAATCCTGGAGCCGCGCCTGGACGCTGAACGGCCGTCTGCTGCGGCCGGCGATGGTGGTGGTGGCCAAGGCGGAAACCCCGGCGCCACAGCAGGTGGATACCACCGCCTGAGGCGCACGGGGCCGATCCGGCCGCAAGCCTATTTGTAAAAGACGCTGACCGCCACGGTGTTGGCCGTGGCGATGGTGGTGGCGTCGCTATCGGCCAGGCTGCCCGCTGTCGCGTCGAAGGCGATCCCGGCGCTGAACACAAGCCCGACTTCGGTGCTGTATCGCGCGCACTGGCCCGCCGGTACCAGTTCCCGCAGCGTTGGGGTGCTGGCTCCCACGGTCGGCGCGGTGGCCAGGCTAAAAACCCGGAAGAAGATGGCGGCCGAGCCGCTGTTGCAGGCCTCGTAGCCATACAGCATGCCGGCGCTGGCCTTCACGCTGGTGGCCATGGCCGAGGCCGCGCTGTTGATGCCGGAGAGATAGGAAAAGCCGCCGCTGGACACCGCCTGCAAATAGGTCGGCAGGTTGGTGTTGGTGGTGACATAGACCCGGCCGCTGCTGTCGCAGGGCACCGCGCCTTGCTGGCCGGCGGTGAAGCTCGGCAGCGTGGTGGCGGATTGGCAGCCGAGCAGGGCGGCGTTGGTGGCGGTGGCCGTGGCCGGCGCCACAGGCGCGTTGGTTGTGCTGGTGGCGGCCCCGGCCGGCAGCGGCAGGGCGGCCGCCGAAATCGCCTGCGTCGCCGGCAGGTTGGAGACGCTGACCGAGCCGATCGCGTTGCTTCCCGCCGGCAGCGCCGGCAGCGAGGTGACGCCGACCGTGCCGATGGCGCTGCTCCCGGCGCTCAGCCCGATGGTCCAACTGCCCGCCTGGCTGACGGCGCCACTGATCGGCTGCGTCGCCGGCAGGTTGGAGACGCTGACCGAGCCGATCGCGTTGCTCCCCGCCGGCAGCGCCGGCAGCGAGGTGACGCCGACCGTGCCGATGGCGCTGCTCCCGGCCGCAAGCCCGATGGTCCAACTGCCCGCCTGGCTGACGGCGCCACTGATCGGCTGCGTCGCCGGCAGGTTGGAGACGCTGACCGAGCCGATCGCGTTGCTTCCCGCCGGCAGCGCCGGCAGCGAGGTGACGCCGACCGTGCCGATGGCGTTGCTCCCGGCGCTCAGCCCCACGCTCCAGGTGCCGGCCTGGCTGACGGCACCCACGGTATGTGTGCCTGATCCGAGCGTGACGGCCAGCGTGCCGCCGCTGATCAGGGCGTCCAGTGCCGAATCAGTGACCGGGAAGCGGTTGGCGGCCGAAACCGGGCTGCCGCCCAGCGTGAGGGACTGCGCGCCGCCGCTGCTGCCGGCGAAGTTGCATGGCGCGACGCCGGTGCCGCTCGGGCAGAAGATGGTGACGCCCGGCATGCGGTTGCGGCCGTCCGGCGCCAGAAAGCTGCTTTGCGCCATCGCGGCGCCGGGCAGCAGGCACAGCAGCACAACGGGCATTGCGCATCGCAATGTCATGCGGAGGTACTCCTTTTTGGGATGGAAATAGGGGGCGTGGTGCCGGCGGCGAACGACGCTGCGCCGCTCACCCCGGGCGGGCACCGTGGCGCCAAACCTAGCCGCCGATGGGGCATCTGGGCAAAGAAAAAGTTTCTGTTTTGTTCCTGGTTGGCATCGGGCGAAAAGGGTGGGTGCCGCTCGCCCGCCGGTGACGTTGCCGCAGGTCAACCCCTTGTGCTTGGGGTGTGCGCTCAATACATCCGGGCACAGAGATAAAGGGCCGCGTGCGGTGCTTCGGGCCGCATCCGGCCGCTGATGAGGAGTTTATCGCGTATGAGCAAGGTGATCGGTATCGACCTGGGCACGACCAATTCGTGCGTGGCGATCATGGAGGGCGGCGACGTCCATGTGATCGAGAATAGCGAAGGCGCCCGCACCACACCCAGCATGGTGGCGTTTTCCGAAAGTGGCGAACGTCTGGTCGGCCAGGCCGCCAAGCGGCAGGCAGTGACCAACCCCGCCAACACGTTTTACGCGGTCAAGCGGCTGATCGGCCGCCGCTACGATGATCCGCTGGTGGCCAAGGACCGCGGCCTGGTGCCCTACGCCATCGTGAAGGCGGATAATGGGGACGCGTGGGTGGAAGCGCGCGGCGAGAAATACGCGCCGGGCAAGATCAGCGCCGACATCCTGGGCAAGATGAAGGAGACGGCGGAAGCCTATCTCGGCGAGAAGGTCACCCAGGCGGTGATCACCGTGCCGGCCTATTTCAACGACGCCCAGCGCCAGGCAACCAAGGATGCCGGCCGCATCGCCGGCCTGGATGTGCTGCGCATCATCAACGAGCCGACGGCCGCCGCCCTGGCTTATGGCATGGACAAGAAGAACGGCGGCACGATCGCGGTGTATGACCTCGGCGGCGGCACGTTCGACGTCTCGGTGCTCGAGATCGGCGACGGCGTGTTCGAGGTGAAATCCACCAACGGCGACACCTTCCTCGGCGGCGAGGATTTCGACGCCCGCGTGATCGATTACCTGGCCGGCGAGTTCAAGCGTGAGCAGGGCATCGATCTGCGCAACGACAAGCTGGCCCTGCAACGGCTGAAGGAAGCCGCCGAGAAGGCGAAGATCGAGCTTTCGTCCGCCAAGGAGACGGAAATCAACCTGCCCTTCATCACCGCGGATGCCTCCGGGCCGAAGCACCTGGTGATGAAGCTCTCTCGCGCCAAGCTGGAGAGCCTGGTCGATGACCTGATCACCCGCACGCTGGATCCCTGCCGCGCCGCGCTGAAGGATGCGGGGGTTTCCGCCTCCGACATCAACGAGGTGATCCTGGTCGGCGGCATGACGCGCATGCCCAAGGTGATCGAGGCCGTGAAACAGTTCTTCGGCCGCGATCCCGCGCGCAACGTGAACCCCGATGAAGTGGTCGCCATCGGCGCCGCCATCCAGGGCGCGGTGCTGCGCGGCGACGTGAAGGACGTGCTGCTGCTGGACGTGACCCCGCTCTCGCTGGGCATCGAAACCCTCGGCGGCGTGTTCACAAGGCTGATCGACCGTAACACCACGATCCCGACCAAGAAGAGCCAGATCTTCTCCACCGCCGACGACAACCAGGGCGCCGTCACGATCAAGGTGTTCCAGGGCGAGCGTGAGATGGCCGCCGACAATAAGCTGCTCGGCCAGTTCGACCTGGTGGGCATCCCGCCCGCGCCGCGCGGCATGCCGCAGATCGAGGTGACGTTCGATATCGACGCGAACGGCATCGTCAGCGTCAGCGCGCGCGACAAGGCCACCGGCAAGGAGCAGCAGATCCGTATCCAGGCCAGCGGCGGACTCTCGGATGCCGATATCGAGCGGATGGTGAAGGAGGCCGAGGCGAATGCCGAAGCCGACAAGAAGCGCCGCGAAATGGTGGAGGCGAAAAACCACGCCGAGGCCATGGTCCATCAGGTGGAGAAGAACCTCAAGGACCACGGCGACAAGCTGCCCCCGGCCGACCGAACGGAAGCCGAGTCCGCCATTGCCGCCGTCCGTTCCGCCATGGAGGGCACCGACGCGGCGGCGCTGACCGCGGCCACCGACCGGCTGAGCCAGGCGGCGATGAAGATCGGCGAGCATGTCTACAAGGCGGAAGCCGCCGCGGGTGCGGCCGCCGGCGGCCCCGGTGCCCCCGGTGCCACGGACAATGTTGTCGATGCCGAGTTCGAGGAATTCGACGAAAGCAAGAAGAAGTCAGCCTGAACCTCGGGGCGGACCAGGCGGCGAGCGGGGTGGTGTAACCACCATCCGGCTCACTGCCTGGCCCGGCCCGATGTTTGCCTGATGGCAGGTCCATGAGGCTGGAATCCGTCAGAAAGAATGTTCTTTTTTGAAAAAAAGAACCAAGAAACTTTTGACCATTGCGTACGCTGCCGGCGATACCGCGACAGCACGGTTAAAAGTTTTTTGCTTCTTTTTTCCAAAAAAGAAGGCCTTCCTTCCTGAGGCTCACAGCGGTCCGGATTTGAGTTAAGGTTAACGATGGCCAAGTCAGATTACTACGCGACGCTGGAAGTGCCGCGCGATGCGGCACCCGAGGACCTCAAGAAGGCCTATCGCAAGCTCGCCATGAAATACCACCCGGACCGCAACCCGGGGGACAAGACGGCCGAAGCGCGGTTCAAGGACGTCAGCGAAGCCTACGAGGTGCTCAAGGACGAGCAGAAGCGCGCGGCCTATGACCGTTTCGGCCACGCCGCCTTCGAGCAAGGCGGCCCGGGCGCCGCCGGCGGGTTCGACTTTTCGGGCGCCGGCGGCCTGGGCGACATCTTCGATCAGATGTTCGGCGATTTCACCGGCCGCGGTGGCGGGCGAAGCCGCACCCGCTCGGGGGCGGATGTGCAGGTTCAGGTGGAAATCGACCTGCCTGCCGCTTTTGCCGGCACCAAGACGCCGGTTCGTGTGCCCACGCGCGTGACGTGCGAGGCCTGCAAGGGCGCCGGCACCGCCGATGGGCAGCGTGCGGCCGACACCTGCACAACCTGCAACGGCGCCGGCAAGGTGCGCGCGCAGCAGGGTTTTTTCCTGATCGAACGGACCTGCCCCACCTGCGGCGGCGCCGGCCGCGTGATCCGCAATCCTTGCCGCGTCTGCCAGGGCGCCGGCACGATTCAGCGCGACCGGACGCTGCAAGTGACCATCCCCGCGGGCGTGGAGGATGGCACGCGCATCCGCCTTCAGGGCGAGGGCGAGGCTGGCGGCCAGGGTGCGCCGAACGGCGATCTGTACGTGCACGTCGCCATCCGCCAGCATCCGCTGTTCCATCGTGAGGGCGCGCATGTGTTCTGCGAGGTGCCGCTGCGCATGAGCCAGGCGGCCCTGGGCGACGAGATCGACGTGCCGGCGATCGATGGCACACGGCAGAAGGTGAAGATCCCGCCCGGCACGCAGACCGGCACCCAGTTCCGCCTGCGCGGCCGCGGCTTCTCGGTGCTGCGCAGCACGGCGCGCGGCGACATGGTGGTGCAGGCCAAGGTGGAAACGCCCCTCCACCTCACCCGCCGGCAGCGCGAATTGCTGGAGGAGTTCGAGGCCGAGGCCCGCGGCCATGGCAAGGGCAGCCCGGAGCACGAGGGCTTCTTCGCCAAAATGAAGGAGTTTCTGGCCGGTCGCGACTGACGGACGACAACCGGCGGTACACGTGGCAAATTGGTGTCACAGATCGGAAACGACACAGCTTCGTGAAGCTCGCAATTGACAGTTGTAATTCGGCCACGAAATGCCTTATGTGAAGCAGCACCAAGCCGAGGCGCACCCCCCCCGCGCTGGCGGCAGGTGTCAAAGGCGGCGCAGCCCTCCCCCCCGGGCTGCGCCGCCTAAATTTTTTTCAGCTCGCCCCTCGCACACCGGGACAGTGAGAAGACTCGTCTTTCCTGAAAGAAAGAAGCCAGCAACCTTTTTGGTCTTGATGCTGGTTTCCTCGGCCGGTTCGCGCAATGCTGGGGCGCTGAATGCCACCGCAGGAACGTGATGAAGCTGATCGGCATCGAAGAGCATTTTCTCAACGCTGAGATACGGCAAGCCTGGAACAGCATCAGCCTTGAAGCCACTGATCCGAGCGCCGGGTTTCATTCCGGTACTATGGAGCACCGCCTGCTCGATATCGCCGGGGACCGGCTTGCCCTGATGGACGAAGCCGGGTTGGACGTTCAGGTGTTGTCGCTCACCACGCCCGCGCTTCATGATCTCGGGCCGGACAGTGTCGGCCTGGCGCGGCGGGCCAATGACGCCTTGGCCGAAGCCGTCGCACGCCATCCCGCGCGCTTTGAAGCCTTCGCCACGCTGCCGGTGGCAATGCCGGAGGAAGCCGCCCTGGAGCTTGATCGCTGCGTCAGGACGCTGGGCTTCAAGGGCACGATGCTGTGCGGGCGGGTAGGCGCCCGCAACCTGGACGATGCTTTCCTTTCGCCCATTTTCCGCTGCGCGGAGGCATTGGGCGCGCCGGTACTGCTGCATCCACGCGCGCCCGATATGGCGGTGAGGGCTGCCTATTATTCGGGATTCACGCCTGAGGTCGATGCAGCCTTCGCCACATACGGGCTCGGGTGGCACTATGATGCGGGCATCCAGTTCCTGCGTCTGGTGCTGGGGGGAGTATTCGATCGCATGCCGGGCCTTCAGGTGATCCTGGGTCATTGGGGCGAGCTGGTGCTGTTCTATGCAGAGCGCCTGGCTGCGATGGACCGCGTGTCCGGGCTGGCGCATCCGATCGCGACCTATATGCGGAGAAATCTCTATGTCACCGCAAGCGGGATGTTCCTGCCGCAGTACCTGGAACGCGCCGCCGCCATAGTCGGCACTGATCGGCTGCTTTTCTCCACCGACTTTCCCTACCAGTATCGCCCCGGCGGCGAGGCGAGGCGGTTTTTGGAGAGTTGCGGTCTCGCCGGGCCCGCCAAGGCAGGGTTCGCCCATGGCAACTGGCAGCGTTTGACCCGGGAGGGCACGGCATAGGCGCGGCACATGCCACGGCGATGGCGTGCGTTGCAGTAGGTCGTGCCGGCAACGCGGCGTCCCCACGCGCGGTGCGTGTGACCCTTTGCGGTTCTGCCCGTCATCGCGCGCCGCCTCGCGGCGAGCGATGCGATCCCCGGTCACACGGCCAGCGTTCGCCGGGTGCCCCTGGGTTTTCGCCGCTTCTCGCAAGGACGGGTCTGCTGAAGGTCAATCTCTATGGTGGCGGCCAGAGCGCAATTGACAACGCGCTCTACTGGCTGCTGCCGTCTCCGCGCAGAGGGACGACCGAGCCGCTGAGCGTGTTGCCCGTGAGCTTGGCTTCGGTTGCGGTGACGTTGTTGACAAAGGCGGTGGTGTAGTCGCCATCATTGGTAAAATGATTGCCCTCGATGGTGATCTCCTGGGTAGGCTGGTCCACGCCTTCCACACCGATCGAAATGGCGGCGGTGTGATTGCCGGATTTGGGTCCCTTTTCCATCGTGTTGCCGCGCACGAGGACACTGCCGCCATTGGGCGCCTCGATCAGGTAGCTGGCGGTGCCGTCCGGGCCATCCTCCATGTCGCAGCCAGTAACAACCGTCCGCCGCGCGCGTGACTTGACGTCGTGGCCTTCGCGAGTCTGGCGGAAAATGCTGTTTTCCACATCGAGTTCGGCGATGTGGCCAGCGTAGATGCCGTGGCTGCAGAAGCCGTTGCACATGCCATCCTTGATGAACTGGCTGTTTCGCACCACCAAGGTCATGTCCGGATTGTCGTTGGTCAGTATGCCGCCCTGGTTATTGATGAACACCACGTGGTCCACCGTCAGGGTACCGGCCCCTTCGGCGCGAATGCCGGTGCCGTTTCCGTCATTTACCCGGGCGCGGGTAAGGGTGAGATTGCGGATGGTGATGTCGCGGCCGGTGGCGATCAGCAGGGCTTTGCCCTGGCATGTCTTGTCGGTCAGCACCACGCCCGCCGGATCGCCTTTCCCCTCGATCGTCAGATGATCCTGGGAGAGCACGGCGCAATCGAAATACTGGCCGGGTGCGACGATGATGGTATCGCCAGGGCCTGCGGCAGCCACCGCGGCGGAGGGGTTCGCATAGGGTTTGCCCGGTCCGGCATTCAACGTTTTGGCGCCAGCGGCGCAAAAAGGAATGGCCGCACTGAGCAGTGCGGCCACCACCAGACAATAGCGATTCAAGAATTGCAGCCGGCGGATCAGATCGCCGGGCGGCGGCGCGAGAGCATGGTCAGCCCTAACAGCCCGGCGCCGAGCAATGCGAACGAACCGGGCTCCGGCACATAAACCGGCGGCGGATCGGAGGAGAAGGTACCGGCCTCATCGGCCGTAAAGCTCGACAGCAGACCGTCAGCCGCCACCTCGAGGCCGGTGCCGCCATCGGTCGGATTCAGCGCCGAGTAGCTCCAGGCGGCAGCCAGGGTCGCGGTTTGCGTAAATTGCAGGATGTCGGACGAGAATGTTTCCGTATACGTCGCCGAGCCGACATTGGAGGATGACGACGAGCCGCCATTTGCGCCGGCGGCGCCCGCCAGCGTCAGGCCAGCCGCGCCGGTCGAATCCGGCGTGATCGTGATCGTGAGCAGATTGATGCCCGTTCCAATCTGGGTGTAGCTGATCACGAGCGGCGTGTTGATGGTCTGGGTGATGAGCGTTTCAACACTGGGAATGACGGTCGACTGCGCCTGCGCTGTCGTCGTGACACCCGCGCCGCCGTTGATCTTCTCCATGGCCTGAAGCTGGCCGCTGAGCGACGGCGGCAGGTTGGCCACGTTCTCGAAACTGAAGTTGACGACGTCACCGCCCGACGTGGTGGTGTTGAGCGTGGCCGAGCTGGCGCCGCTATTCGTCCATGTGAGACCGCCGGCGGTGTTAATATCCGTCGTCTGGGCAAAAGTGACCGGCGTTGCGCTCGCCACGCCCATGGCGGCGATGGAGGCCATGCCCACTAAAATCGGTAGCCCACGAAGGCGGATCATAACACGCTCCATCAAACTCGCCTGGCGAACGTCGCCCGTCGCGAAAGTGATTAACACGTCTTCAGGCGGATCGCAACAAGATAAGTGCAAAATTGAAAATTTGAGACGAAATTCTTTGCGGCCAGTGCCCTGGTAATCCGCTTCGGTTCCGGCAGCCGATAGGGTAAATCTGCCCGGCAACCACAGGCATGGAACAGGCTGCATGTGCGGCATCGCTGGCATCTTCACCGCGGCAGCGGACCAAACGCCTGATATCGCGGCGATTCGGGCGATGACGGACGCGATCCGGCACCGCGGGCCAGACGGCGAAGGCACCCTTATCGAGCCGGGAATCGCCCTCGGCCACCGGCGTCTTGCCATTATCGACCCGGCCGGCGGTCACCAGCCGATGTATAATGAAGACCTCTCAATTGCAATCGTATTCAACGGCGAAATCTTTAATTTTGAGACTCTGCGGGCGGAACTTGCCGCGCTGGGGCATAGTTTTCGCAATCGATGCGATACCGAGGCGATTGTGCACGCCTGGGAAAGCTGGGGGCCCGCCTGTGTGGAGCGATTCTCCGGCTTTTTCGCGTTCGCGCTGTGGGACCGAAACCGGCAGACCCTGTTCTGCGCGCGCGACCGGCTGGGCAAGAAGCCCTTCTATTATGGCTGGGCCGGCGGCGACCTCGTGTTCGGGTCGGAAATCGCGGCCCTCGCCACGGTCCCCCGGCTCAGCCGGCGGATCAGGCCGGCGGCGGTAGAGGATTTCTTCGCCTATGGCTACGTGCCGGAACCCGGCACCATCTTCGAGGGAATCGAGAAGCTGCCGGCGGCCAGCACGCTGACGATCGACCGCAGCGGCCGGGCGCCACGGATCGAACGCTACTGGCAGCCGCCGGCCGCCAGCATCGCCATCGCGGAGGCCGATGCCCTGCCGCTGCTGCGCGAGAAACTGAGCGCTGCCGTGGCCTGCCGCCTTGTGGCGGATGTGCCGCTGGGCGCTTTCCTCTCCGGCGGCGTGGACAGCAGCGCCGTGGTGGCCGCAGCCGCCCCCCAGCGCGGCACCGCGCTCGACACTTTCACCATCGGGTTCGATGGCGCGGAGGATGAAACCCCCTACGCGCAGCTGGTGGCGCAGCGCTACGGCACGCGGCAGCACAATGACCGCGCCGCCGCCACCGACATGATCGCCGGCGCCCGCGAGCAGGCCCGCGTGTTCGGCGAACCCTTCGGTGACAGTTCCTCGGTGCCCACGCTCACGGTGTGCAGGCTGGCGCGGCGCCATGCGACGGTGGCCCTCTCCGGCGACGGCGGCGACGAGGTATTCGGGGGCTACCGCCGCTATAAATGGCACCGCCTGGTGGCGGGGGTGCGGCGCCATCTGCCGCCGCGCCTGCGGCGGCAGGCCATCGGGCGGCTGGCCGCCATCTACCCCAAGCTGGATGGCGCACCCCGCTTTCTCCGCGCCAAACATACGCTGACCGAGCTGAGCCTGGACGATGCGCAAGGCTACGCCCGCACGGTTGCCCGCAGCCACGCCAATGCTCGCCACGCGCTGTTCTCGCCAGGCCTGCGGGCCAGTCTGAACGGCTATGATCCGTTCTTGCGCGTGCGCGCGGTGATGGAGGCGTGTCACGATGCCGATCCGCTTCTCGCCGCCCAGCTCGCCGACCTCGCCACCTGGCTGCCCGGCGATATCCTGACCAAGGTGGATAGGGCCAGTATGGCCGCCTCGCTGGAGGTGCGGGCGCCCTTCCTGGACCATGAATTCCTCGCCTGGGGACTGAGCCTGCCGCCAGGCCTGAAGATCGGCCCGGGCGGCGGCAAGCACGTGCTCAAACGCGCCCTGGAGCCGCTGCTGCCCCACACTATATTATACCGGCCCAAGCAGGGTTTCGCCACCGATCTGGCACCGCTGTTCCGGCGGGAAATGCCGCGCGTGCGTGGCCTGCTGCTCGGCCCGGTCATGCTGCAAAGCGGGCTGTTCGATGCGGCAGCGATCGCGCGGCTGCTTGCATCCCATGCGGACGGGCGCCACGACCACGCCCAGCTGATCTGGCTGCTGCTCGCCTTCGAGGGTTTCCTCGCGGCGCTGGAGGCCCTGCCCGAGCACGATCCCCCGGACCAGGCGGTTGAGAAGCACCGCCAGCCGGCATGAAGGCCGATGCCAGGCGCCCTGTGCGAATCGTCTCGGTCTTTCCGGGGTTCGGCATCGGCGGAGCACAAATGCGGTTCGCGCAGCTGGCCAACCGGTTCGGGGCGAACGCACAGCACGTGATCGTGTCGCTGAACGGCGATCTCGCCTGCAGAGAGAAACTCGATGACGCGCTGGATGCGCAATTCCCATCCGCCGGCCACCGGCGCGGCCGCATGCTGCGGGCGATCTGGCATGCACGGCAGTTCCTGCGGGCGCAGGCGCCGGATGTGGTGCTGACCAGCAATTGGGGCGCCATCGAGTGGGCCATTGGCGCCCGCCTCGCCGGCCTCACCCATGTCCATTCGGAGGATGGCTTCGGGCCGGAGGAGCGCAGCGTCCAGATCCCCCGCCGCGTGCTGACGCGCCGGCTGGCCCTGCGCGGCAGCGCGGTGGTGCTGCCCTCGCGCACCCTGGTGCGGATCGCAACCGAGCTATGGCGGCTGCCGCCCGCGCATTTGCACTACATCCCCAACGGAATCGATCTGTCACGATTCGCACGGGCATCGCCGATGCCCGTGCCGGGCGAAGGGCCGGTCATCGGCACCGTGGCCACCCTGCGGCCCGAGAAAAACATCGCCCGCCTGTTGGGCGCCTTCGCTGATCTGCGCGCGACCCGTCCCGCAAGGCTGGTTATCGTGGGCGACGGGCCGGAACGGCCGGCGCTGGAACAGCTCGCCGCGTCGCTCGGGATCGCCGGCGATACGCTGTTCGCCGGCCACAGCGCCGCGGCTGAAAGATGGCTGGCGGCGTTCGACGTATTTGCCCTCTCCTCGGACACCGAGCAGATGCCGATCTCCCTGCTGGAGGCGATGGCCGCCGGGCTACCGGCCGCGTGCACCGATGTGGGTGATGTGCGGGTGATGCTGGCGCCGGAAAATCTGCCCTATGTGACGCCGGCGGACGACGCTGCCTTCTCGGACGGGCTGGTGTCGCTCCTGGGCGCGGACCGGCACGCGGTGGGCGCGGCTAACCGCGCCCGGGCGGTTGCGGAGTTTGATCAGGCGCGGATGTTTGCGGCATGGGGGAGGGTGTTGGGGGTTGGGCTTTAGGAAGAAAATTGTTCTTTTTTGAAAAAAAGAACCAAAAAACTTTTATCTATGGCGTACGCTGCCGGCGACTCCGCTCCCAAAGTTTTTTGCGTCTTTTTTTCAAAAAAGAAGATCTTCCTGTCTTCCTATCGTCACCGCCAACCCCTCCTGCAATCCGGTCGCCGCCCGCACCCCCAGCAGCGAGACCGCCAGATCAGGTGCCCCGACCGATCTGCGGATATCCCCGTCCCTGGCCTCCCCATGGGTCAGGCGGGGCGTGTGGCCGCACAGCCGGCCAAGCGTTTCCGCCAGGGTCACGATCGATGTCTCGCGCCCGGTGCACACATTGCTCACCCACGCGCCAGGCCGGGCGCGCAGGAATGCCATGGCCGCGCGCAGATGCGCCACCACATCGGCCACGTAGACGAAGTCCCGCGTCTGGCTGCCGTCGCCATGGATCGTCACGCCCAGACCCCGCGCGATCCGGTCGGCGAAGATGGAGATCACGCCGCTATAGGGCGAATTCGGGTCCTGCCGCGGCCCATACACGTTGAAGAACCGCAACCCGAAGCTCGGCACGCCGTGCACACCCCACCCCACGGCCGCATGCAGTTCGCAGCCCAGCTTGTCCGCGCCATACGCCGTGCGTGGCGCGCAGCGCAGCGCTTCATGGGCGACCGCATCGCCCACATCGCCGTAAGTGGCGGCCGAGGAGGCGTAAACCACCGGTATCCGCGCGGCCCGGCACGCGTTCAGCGCGGCCACCGTTCCGCCCTGGTTCACCCGATGCGTCCCCGTCCAGTCCTCGTTCCCCCGCGTGACGGAAGCGATGGCCGCGAGATGAAAACATCCCTGCGCACAGGCCAGCGCCCGCGTCAGCGCGGCCGCATCGCCGATATCGGCCTCGATCAGGTCCACCGACTCGGCAAGGTTGCGGCGATGCCCCGTGGAAAGATCGTCGATCACCCGCACCGTGTGGCCATCCGCCAGCAGCGCATCGGCTAGATGCGAACCGATGAAACCTGCGCCGCCAGTTACAACATAAATGCCCACGCCGCACCTCCGAGCCTTGGCCGCCTGTGCTGGCACGAAACGCCGAGACATCAAACGTGGTACCGGTTCAGCTTTACCGCCAGCTTTATCCACCAGTAGAAGCTGTCATTATGCCTCATATCATTACCGAACCATGTGATGACGCCAAGTTGGCGCGGAATTCCGGCTGCGCGGTGATTCTCGCCGCGGGCCTCGGCACGCGCATGAAATCGGCGCTCCCGAAGGCTGCCCACCGTATCGCCGGCCGCCCGATGCTGCGCCATCTCATCTCCAGCGCGGAGCAGGTGTTCGCCCGCATCGTGGTCGTGATCGGGCCGGACATGGGCGCGCTTGCGGACATGGCGGCGCCGCATGCGGTGGTGGTGCAGACCGATCGCCTTGGCACGGCCCACGCCGCGCTGTGTGCCGCGCCGGAATTCGGCGCCGGCGACGTGGCCATCCTGTTCGCCGATAACCCGCTCATTCGCCCGCAAACCCTGCGGCGCCTGATCGCCGGGCGGCCCGCGGCCGGCGCGGGCCTGGCGCTGATGGCCATGCGCCCCGCTGATCCCGCCCGCTATGGCCGCCTGGTGATGAACGCGGCGGGAACCGGCGTTGACCGCATCGTCGAATGGGCCGATGCCACGGCCGAGGAACGCGCCATCCCTGTGTGCAACGCCGGCGCGCTGTGCGGCCAGGCCGGCGACCTGGCGCGCTGGCTGCGGGCGATCCGCCCGGACAATGCCAAGGGCGAATACTACCTCACCGATATCGTCCGGCTGGCGGCGGCCGAGGGCGCGCGCGTGGCCGCCGTGGAAGCCGATGAGGCGGAATTGCGGGGCGTGAACTCCCGCGCGGAACTCGCCGCGGCCGAAGCAGCGATGCAGTTTCGCCTGCGGGAAGCCGCCATGGAGGGCGGTGCCACGCTCACCGCCCCCGAGACCGTCTTTTTCTCCTGGGACACGCAGCTTGGCCCCGACGTGGTGGTAGGCCCGCACGTGGTGTTCGGCCCCGGGGTCGCCGTCGATGGCCCTGCCGAGATACGCGCCTTCAGCCACCTGGAAGGCTGCCGGATCGCGGCGGGCGCCGTGATCGGCCCCTACGCGCGCCTGCGGCCCGGCACCACCATCGGCGCCGGCGCCCATGTGGGCAATTTCTGTGAACTGAAGGCCACCGATCTCGGTGCCGGCGCCAAGGTGAACCACCTCACCTATGCGGGCGACGCCACTATCGGCGCCGGCACCAATCTTGGCGCCGGCACCATCACCTGCAATTACGATGGCTTCGACAAGCACCGCACCACGATCGGCGAGCGTGTGTTCATCGGCTCCGATTGCGTTCTCGTCGCCCCGGTCACCATTGCCGATGGCGCCTTCGTGGCGGCCGGCAGCGTCATCACCGAAGATGTGGCCGCCGACGCCATGGCTTTCGGCCGTGCCCGGCAGGGCAACATTCCCGGCCGGGCGGCCCGGTTCCGCGCGATACGCGCGGCCCAGAAATCCAAGCCGGGAGCAAATAGCTGATGTGCGGCATCGTCGGCGTCATCGGATCGGCGGACGCGGCACCGCTGCTGCTGGAGGGCCTCAAGCGCCTGGAATATCGCGGCTACGACAGCGCCGGCATCGCCACCCTCGTGCACGGCCGTATCGAACGCCGCCGTGCATCCGGCAAGCTCATCAACCTTGCCGGGGTGCTGGAAGAGGAGCCACTGCCCGGCACCACCGGCATCGGCCATACACGCTGGGCGACGCACGGTGCGCCCACCGAAAGCAACGCCCACCCGCACGGCACCGCCCGCGTCTCCGTCGTGCATAACGGCATCATCGAGAACCATGCGGAGCTGCGCGCCGAGCTGGAAGCCTGCGGCCAGGTATTCTCCACCGAAACCGATACCGAAACCGTCGCCCAGCTCGTCGATTTCATGCTGGCCCGCGGATTGGCGCCGGCCGACGCGGCGCGGGCGGCCTTTGTTCGCCTGGAAGGGGCCTACGCGCTGGCCATCCTGTTCGCCGGCCATCCGGATCTGCTGATCGGCGCCCAGCATGGCGCGCCGCTCGCGGTGGGCTACGGCGAGGGCGAGATGTTCCTTGGCTCCGATGCCCTGGCCCTGGCCCCGATGACCAGCCGGATCGCCTATCTGCGCGATGGCGACTGGACGCTGGTGACGCGGGAGGGCGCGCGTTTCTATGGCGGCGACGGCCGCGAGGTGAGCCGCGAGATCAAGCGCACAGCACTTTCCGGCGCGGCCACGGGCAAGGGCGCCTTCCGCCATTACATGGAAAAGGAACTCCACGAGCATCCCGCGGTCATCGGCGACAGCCTGCACCGCATGGTGGATCCCGGCAGCCGCTCCGTCGTGCTGCCGCCGCTGGGGTTCGACATGGCGAGCATCCCGCGCATTACCCTGTCGGCCTGCGGATCGGCCTATTACGCCGGCCTGGTCGGGCGCAACTGGATCGAGTCGCTGGCGCGTATCCCGGTCGATGCCGATGTCGCCAGCGAGTTCCGCTACCGCGATCCGCCGATGAGCCCTGGCGGTGTCGGCCTGCTGATCAGCCAGTCTGGCGAGACGGCCGACACGCTGGCGGCGCTGCGCACCATGCGCGGCGGCGGCCAGAGCATCCTCTCCATCCTCAACGTGGCCGAAAGCACCATGGCACGGGAGAGCGATGCGGTGCTGGATACGGTGGCCGGCCCCGAAATCGGCGTCGCCAGCACCAAGGCCTTCACCGCCCAGCTCGCCGTGCTCGCCTGCCTGGCCCTGGCTTTGGCGCGGGCGCGCGCCACGATCGATTCGGCGGAGGAATCGCTGCTGACCGACGCGCTGCTGAAGGTGCCTGGCCATGCCGCGGAAATCCTGGCCGAGGGCGATGAGGCGGTGCGCCGGATTGCCGCCATCGTCGCCGAGGCGCGCGATGTGCTCTATCTCGGCCGCGGCGCCTGTTATCCCATCGCCATGGAGGGCGCGCTGAAGCTGAAGGAAATCAGCTACATCCATGCGGAAGGCTATGCGGCGGGCGAAATGAAGCACGGGCCGATCGCGCTGATCGACAAATCGGTGCCGATCATCGGCATCGCGCCCTCCGGCCCGCTGTTCGAGAAGACCGCCAGCAATTTGCAGGAGGCGCATGCCCGCGGCGGCCAGATCATCCTGCTGAGCGATGCGCAGGGGGTGGCCAAGCTGCGGCATATCGCGGTGGATACGCTGATCCTGCCGGATATCCATCCGTTCGCGGCGCCGATCCTGTATACTATTCCCGTGCAGTTGCTGGCGTATCATGTGGCGGTGCTGCGGGGCACGGATGTGGATCAGCCGCGGAATTTGGCGAAGTCGGTGACGGTGGAGTAGAAAGAAAGCACTTCTTTTTTGAAAAAAAGAAGCAAAAAACTTTTACCCATGGCGTACGCTTCCGGCTCGGTCCGCGACAGCCAGTCAAAAGTTTTTTGCTTCTTTTTTTCAAAAAAGAAGTGCTTTCTTAATTCCACCCCTTAGCCTTGCCGTGCAACCATGAACCAATACCATGTCTGACAACCCGGTCCTTACCGCCATCACCGCCTTGCATGATGTTGTCGCCGCCATCCGGGATGAAACGGTCGCGTTTCGTGTGGAGGTACTGGGCCGCTTTGATCGTGTGGAAAACCGTCTTAACGCGATCCGTGACGATATCGAGGTGAATATGGCTCGCGCGGATCACGTCGAGCGGGGAAGCGAGGCCATACGTGAGGATGTCAGGTCTCTCCGCGAGGAATTCACGATCATGCTCCGCAAACAGCGCAAGATGGAGGCGCAATTGCACGACCTGACGCGGCCGCCGAGCGCGCCCTAGGGCACCGCCTTCATGTCAGGGCCACGAGGCGCGCTGATAGCGGCCATCCTATGCATCGCCGGCACTGCTCACGCCGCGTGCCACATGACGCTGACCTCGCGCCTGCCGCTCACCCCCGATAGCGGCCACCTTCTTGTGCCCGTCACGCTGGATGACAAACCAGCCGAGCTGATTTTCGACACCGGATCCTTCAGCACCCTCCTCTCCCTCACGGCGGTGGCGCGTCTCGGCCTGCACCACATGAGCGGCGAGGAATTCAACGGCCTGCTCGCCACCGTCAGCGGCATCGGCGGCGACAAATCCGCCATGGGTGTCACCGCCAGAACCGTGAACATCGGCGGGCTGACCGGCCGCAACTATAATTTTCTCGCCGCCGACATTGATTTTCCGCCCGCCGACGGGCTGCTCAGCACCGACCTGATTTCCCAATTCGATATCGATCTGGATTTTCCGGAAGGTCAGGTGGTGCTCTACCGCCCCGTCGGCGATTGCCAGGCGCCCGCGGCCTTCCTCGCCAGCCCGCTCTACGCGGTGCCCCTGCGCCCGATCGGGCAGGACCGTCGCCCGCGCATCACGGTCAGCATCGGCGGGCAGGATGTGGTGGCGATGATCGACACGGGCGCCCCCCATAGCGCCATCTTCCGCCGCGCCGCCGCGCGCCTGGGCCTGCGCATTGATGCTCTGGCCGCCGAACCGCACGGCAGCGCCGGCGGCATTGGCCCACGCACCGTCACCAGCGTCACGCATGTATTGGAACCCGTCACGATCGGTGATCTGACGTTCGAACACCTGCCGGTGGACATCCTTGATGACCGGGCCGACGACGAAGTGGAAATGCTGCTCGGAGCGGATTTTCAGCGCCAGGTGCATCTGTGGATTTCCTACTCGTCCCACACACTGATCATGCAGTATCCGCCGCGCCCTTCCAAGAAACCCGCGTAATCGGAACGCGTTTTGCCCAGCGTGGTCGGATGATGCCCCAGGCGTGGTCCCCGGGGTTGAACACGGGCGATAGGAGAGCGTTCCTGCCCTACGCGGCCTTCGAAAACACCACCCGCCGCTTGCCCGGCGCCAGAACCGGCAGCGCCGCATACACGTCCTTCACCGCCTCGGTGATCGTGACACCCGCCAGATGCGGCACCACCGCGTGCCCGATTTTTTCCCACACCGGCATCATGCGCACCATCGGCCGCAGCCGCGCCGGCGGACCGAACAGCGCCGTCTCCCGCCGTTCCGCGCGGAACATGCCGCTCGCCAGCAGCCGGTCCAACTGGCCGCGGGAATAGGGCTGGCCCTGGCCGAAGGGCGTGCTGTCCAGATGCGCCCAGATGCCGGTGCGGTTGGGTGCCACCACCACAATCCGGCCGTCATCCTTCAGCACGCGCCACATCTCGCGCAGCAGCTTGGCATCATGGCTCACCGGTTCCACGCCGTGGATCACCAGGATACGGTCGAACACCAGATCGGGGAACGGCAGCCGGGTCGCCTCCACCGCGCAGGTGCCGGCTGGCCGCGGCGCATGCTGCGCCGAGGTCGCGTTCAGGCAGGCATACGCGTGGCCCTGCCATAGCGGCAAAAACGGCGCCGGATAGCCGATCCCCAGCACGCGCTGCCCTGTCAGATCCGGCCACAATACCGCCAGCCGCCGGCGGATCATCTCCGCCGCCATCCCGCCCAGCTCAGTCGCATAAAAGGCCGGCGCGGAATTCTCGTCGTGCGAACTCGGAAGGCTCATCATCGCCCTTGGACTGCGTATGGAGGCTGTGGGTGCGGCACACCGCCGCGGATGGTAGGATCACCCTATCGCAGCGAGAGGTGGTGGTGATGACCGTAACCGTCCAGGCAGTACCGATGTTCGCCGACAACTATTCCTGGCTGTTGCGCGAAAGCGCATCCGGCGCCAGTGCGATCGTGGATCCGGCCGATCCCGCGGCGGCGCTGGCCGCCCTCGGCGGTGGTCAGCTCGCCACCATCCTGCTGACCCACCACCACGCCGACCATACCGCGGGCACCGACGAGGTGCGCGACCGCACCGGCGCCCATGTGGTGGGCGCCAGCGCCGACGCCCACCGCCTGCCGCGCCTGGACACGGCAGTGGCCGAGGGCGACACCATCCCCTTCGGCAACACCCACGCGCTTGTCATCGAAACGCCCGGCCATACGCGCGGCCACATCGCCTTCTTCTTCCCCGAGGATGCGCTGCTGTTCTGCGGTGACACGCTATTTTCGCTCGGCTGCGGCCGTCTGCTGGAAGGCACCGCAGCGGAAATGTTCGCCTCCCTGGCCAAGCTCGCCGCCCTTCCGCCGGAAACGCGCGTGTTCTGCGGCCATGAATACACCGCCAGCAACGCCCGCTTCGCGCTGACCGTGGAGCCGGAGAATGCCGCCCTTCAGGCCCGCGCCGCCGAGGTGACGCGCCTGCGCGCGGCCGGCAGCCCCACCGTGCCATCCATCCTGGCCGAGGAGCTCGCGGCTAACCCGTTTCTGCGCGCGCCGACGGCGGCGCGGTTGGGGGAGATCAGGAGCGCGAAAGATCGATTCTAAGGAAGATGTTCTTTTTTGAAAAAAAGAACCAAAAAACTTTTAACCCTTTGCGCGCGCTGCCGGGGAGGTGCGCATCAACAGGCAAAAGTTTTTTGCTTCTTTTTTTCAAAAAAGAAGGCCTGTCTTTACGCCGCCAACCCTGCCGCGGTGGTCCGGGCAAGCTGCGTGAAACGCTCCACCTCCTCGGCGGTGGTGGCAAAACTCGTCACCAGCCGGATCACCGGATCGCTCTCACCCGGCACCTCGATCCAGCGGTAGAACACCGCGCCCTCAGCCAGCAGCGCCTCGATCAGCTCGTCCGGCATGGCGGCGAACACCTCGTTGGCCTGCACATCCTGCACCAGCCGCACACCGGGGATGCACGCCAGACCCGCGGCCAGCGACAGCGCCATGGCATTGGCGTGGCGGGCGTTGCGCAGCCACAGATCGCCCTCCAGATAGGCCTCCAGTTGCACCGAGAGGAACCGCATCTTCGACCATAACTGCCCGGCGCGCTTGCGTCGGCGCTCGAAGCCCGCGGCATGGGCGGGATTGAAGAACACGACCGCTTCTGCGGCCAGCGCACCATTTTTGGTGGCGCCGAAGGAGAGTACGTCCACCCCGGCCTGCCACGTCATCTCCGCCGGCGTGCAGCCAAGCTGCACCAGGGCATTGGCGAAACGCGCGCCATCCATATGCAAATACAGCCCCCGGCGGCGGCACACCTGGCCGATGGCCGTGATGTCGTCCACGCTGTACACCGTGCCCCATTCGGTGGCCTGGGTGATGCTGACGGCTTCCGGCAACACGTGGTGCACGCCGCCTTCCACGGCACGCGCCATCGCGGCTTCGATCTGCATGGCCGTCAGCAGGCCGGTGGCGGAAGGCACGGTCACCAGCTTGGCGCCGCCCATGTAGAACTCCGGCGCGCCACACTCATCGGTGGAGATATGCGCCTCGTCGGTGCAGATCACCGCCCCATACGGGTGCACCACGGTGGCCAGCGCCAGGGCGTTGGCGGCCGTGCCCGTGCCCACCGCAAACACGGTCACGTCCGTTTCGAACACATCCCGCAGTTTCCGGGTCAGCCGCTCGGTTGCCGGATCCCCGCCATAGGAGGGCACCTGTCCCTCATTGGCTGCCGCTATCGCCGCCAGTATCTCCGGGCAAACGCCCGCCGTGTTGTCGCTCGCAAAATTCATCCGACACCCAAACAAGCAAAAGTTTTTGCTTCTTTTTTCAAAAAGAAGGCTCTTTTTCAGTGTGTTCTTTTTTGAAAAAAAGCACCAAAAAACTTTTACTCATGGGGCTATGCCAAGAACGTCCAGCATCGAGTACAGGCCCGCCGGGCGCCCGGCGGTCCACCATGCCGCCCGTATCGCCCCTTGGGCGAACACCCGCCGGTCCAGCGCCTTGTGGGTAATGGCGATGTGCTCGGCGGCGCCGGCGAACAGCAGGGTATGTTCGCCGACAACCTGGCCGCCCCGCAGGCTGGCGAAGCCGATGGCACCGGGGGGCCGCGCACCGGTGTGGCCATCACGCGCGCGCTGGGCAAAATCTTCAAAGCCAACGCCGCGGCCGCTGGCCACGGCACGGCCAAGGGCGAGCGCGGTGCCGGAGGGGGAATCCACTTTCTGCCGGTGATGCATTTCCAGGATCTCCGCGTCGTAGGCATCGCCCGGCAAGGCGGCGGCAAGCCGCCGTGCCAGCGCCAGCACCAGGGTGAGGCCCGGGGAGAAATTCGCCGCCTGGACGACGCAAACATGCCGTGCCGCCTGACACACGGAGGCAGTTGCTGCCTCATCCAGCCCGGTGGTGCCCAGAACCCAGGCGGTACCGGCCGCCTCGATTGCGGCGGCGTGAATGCTGGCCGTGTCGGCATGGGTGAAGTCGATCAGCACGTCGCAGGCGCAGGCGAGGTCCGCGACCGAACCGAAGATCGGCGCTTCGATGCCCGGCATCTCGCGTGCGCCGCGCGGGGAAAAAGTGCCGCCCGCCAGGGTCGCGCCGCTGGCGACCACCTCTTCAGCCACCAGACGGCCCATCCGGCCCGAGAGTCCCGCCACACCCATGCGCATGGCACCCGATATGGCCTCGGACGCGCCGCGAGATAAGGCGCTTTTCCCGAAAAAAGACCTAACGTGCAGAGCTGTCCGCATGCAATGCGCAACGGCGGTTTCTTGCTAGAACACACTGGCGTCCCTTGGGCCGTCCCTTGCCGTGAAAGACCCGTTCTTGACCACCGTTCCCCTTGCCGACGCCGTTCGCCAGGCCATCGCTCTGCTGCCCACCCCCGCGCTGGCCGAACGCCAGGCGGCCGAAATCCTGCGCGCCGTTCCCAACCACCCCGAAGCCCTGCTCATTCTGGGTTCCGCCGAACGCCGTCAGGGCAAAACCCGCCAGGCCTATGCCACCCTGGAACGGCTCGCCCGCGCCCAGCCCCGCGCGGCCGCCGCCCATGCCGAATTCTCCCTGGTGCTGGCCGAGCTCGGTCATCTGGAGCACGCCATCGCCGCCGCGCGCCACGCCCTTTCCCTCAACCCCGCTCTGCCCGGTATCTGGCGGCAGATGGCCACCCTGCTCACCCAGGCAGATCAACCCGCCGCCGCCCAGGCCGCCTGGGCCCGCCATGTGGAGGAAGCGGCCCGCGATCCCACCCTGCTGCGCGCGGCCGATGCGATGAACACCGATCGGCTCCCCGAGGCCGAGCACATCCTGCGCACCCATCTGGCCCAGCATCCGACCGACGTCGCGGCTCTGCGCATGCTCGCCGAAATCGGCACGCGCTTCGGCCGCGATGCGGACGCCGAAAAGATTCTCACGCAATGCCTCGCGCTGATGCCCGGCTTCACCCGCGCCCGCTACAATCTGGCCGTCGTGCTGTTCCGCCAGAACAACGCGGCGGACGCCCTGCCCCATCTGGAGATCCTGCGCGGGGCCGACCCCGACCACCCCGATTACGCCAATCTGCACGGCGCCTGCCTGGCACTCACCGGCGATTACGCCCGCGCCATCGCGGTTTACGACCGCGTGCTGGCCGCCTTCCCCGACCAGCCGAAAATCTGGCTCAGCACCGCCCACGCGCTGCGCACCGCCGGCCTGCGCGATCGCTCCGTGGCCGCCTACCGCACCGCCATCGCCCAGGCGCCCGAGATGGGCGAGGCCTATTGGAGCCTTGCCAACTTCAAGAACCTTGCCTTCTCCCCGGCCGAGGAAGCGGCAATGCGCGCGCAGCTCGCGCGCGCCGACCTCGCCACCGAAGACCGCCTGCATTTCCATTACGCGCTCGGCCATGTGCTGGAACAGCTTGGCGATTATGCCGCCTCCTTCGAACACTACGCCGCCGGTGCGGCGCTGCGCCGCGGCGAAATCACGTACAGCGCCGAGAGGACCACGGCACAGATCACCCGCACCCGCGCGCTGATGACGCCGGCGTTCTTCGCCGAGCGTGAGGGTGTTGGCTGCCACGATGAGGCTCCCATCTTCATCGTGGGCCTGCCGCGCTCCGGCTCAACGCTGATCGAGCAGATCCTCGCCAGCCACAGCCAGGTGGAAGGCACGATGGAATTGCCGGAGATGGCCAATATCGCCCGCGATCTCGGCCGCAACGCGCGCGACGACACCTATCCCGCCATCCTCGCCACACTGCAAGCTGCCGACTTCGCCCGTCTGGGCGAGCGGTTCCTCTCCCGCACCCGCATCTACCGCAAGACCGCCAAACCCATCTTCATCGACAAGATGCCCAACAATTTCGCCCATACCGGCCTGATCCATCTGATTCTGCCGCGGGCAAAAATCATCGATGCGCGGCGCCACCCGATGGCCGCCTGCTTTTCCGCCTTCAAGCAGCATTTTGCCAAAGGCCAGCATTTTACCTATGATCTTACCGATCTCGGCCGCTATTATCGCGACTACCTGGCCCTGATGGCGCATTTCGACGCCGTGCTTCCCGGCCGCGTGCATCGCGTGCAGTACGAGGACATGGTTGAAAATACCGAAACGGTCACAAGAAGCCTTCTGGCGCGGTGTGATCTGAACTTCGAAGAGCCGTGCCTGCGTTTTCACGAAAACGACCGCCCGGTGCGCACCGCCAGCTCCGAACAGGTGCGCCGCCCCATCTTCCGCGAAGGCCTGCATCATTGGCGCAACTACGAACCCTGGTTGGGCGAGCTCGCTGACGCGCTGGGATCGGCCGCGTAACCCCGGTTTGCCTGCACCCAGCGCCTTCCGTATAGAAGATCCGCATCCCCGACAGGCGACCTCAAGATGCTCCAGAAGCTGGCGCGGTTCCCCAAAAAACTCTTATCGCAACTCGATCTTCTGCGGCGGGACCCCGAAGCCTTTGGCCGCAACCTGATCCAGATCACCAACCCCGCCCTGTTCCAGGAACGCCTGCTCGATATCCTTCATCCAACCCCCATCCATGTGCGCCTGCAAACCGGCACGCAAGCGCCCCTGCGGCTGAACGTGCTCGACACGTTCTGGACCCGATCCGGCATGACCGGCGGCCCAAACACCGTGATCAACCTGGCCCTGCGCATCGCCCGGCTCGGCATGCAGGTGCGCCTCGTCTCCACCGTGCAGACCGAGCTGATGGACCCCGCCTGGTTCGCCGGCCATGCCGCCGAATTGCTCGGCGAACCGGCGCCCGCGATCGGCCTCATCTCCGCCGCCGATCCCGCCCGCCCGCTGCCGCTGCACGGCAACGACATTTTTCTTGCCACCCACTGGACCACTGCCCTGCAACTCAAACCTGTTCTGCCCACGCTGCCCGTCAAACAGTTCTTCTACATGCTGCAAGAATACGAAGCCGGCTTCTATGCGTGGTCCAGCAACTTCGCCCGGGTTGTGGAAACCTACGGCATGGATTTCTGGCCGATCGTGAATGAATCGCTGCTCGCGGACTTCCTCTTCACCCAGCCCCTCGGCCGCCTGTCCGACCCCGAACTCCGCCGCCGCGCCGTGATCTTCGAACCCGCCGTGGATGCCACATTGTTCCGCCCGCCCACCGAAGAAAACGTTGCGCGACCGAAGCGCCTTGTGTTCTACGCACGCCCCACCAACAGCCGCAACATGTTCGGCCTCGGCCTGCTCGCGCTGCGCGAGGCCGCCATTAACCCCGCCTTTGCCGGTTGGGAATTCGTCTCCATCGGCAGCCGCGGCAGCGTGCCCGATCTGGATCTCGGCGGCGGCCAACGCTTACGCCCCGCTCCCTGGATCGCCTATGGCGGCTATGGCGACCTGCTGCGCGGCGCGGACATCCTGCTCTGCCCGATGATCTCGCCCCATACCAGCTATCCGGTGCTGGAAATGGCGGCCTGCGGCGGCCTCTCCGTCACCAACAGCTTCGCCACCAAAACGCCCGAAAAACTCGCCGCCCTCTCCGATCAGATCATCGCCACCGAACCCACCGCCTCCGGCCTCGCCGCCGGCCTTGTTCAAGCCGCCGCCTTGGTCAACAGCCTGCGGCCGCGCACCGCCACCCTCAATCTCCCGCGCGACTGGGCGACCGCGCTGACGCCGGCGGCGCGGAGGGTTCATGATATTGCGAAAAGTTTTCAATCGTAGGGGTAAAGAAAGATAAAGAAAGAAAAAGAAAGAGAAAGATTAACCACGAAGGCGCGAAGGCACGAAGTATTCACGAAGAAGAAATTTGAACGAGTGAATGATTAAGAACCCTCTTGTGGTTATCTCAGCCAACATTTGTCGGGACTTTGGTTTCCTCGCTTCAGGGGCCCTTGGTGAATTCTTTGTGCCTTTGTGCTTTCGTGGTTAAACTTTCTTTTTCAAAAAAGAACATTCTTTTGCAATACAGAAATTGTTTCACGTGAAACAAAACGGGAACGCTCAGTCGTCCCCCCCATGCACCTGGTCCAGATCCGCGAACCGGGTGAACTCACCCTCGAAGAACAGGTCGATCTTCCCCGTCGGCCCATGGCGCTGCTTTTCCAGCAGCAGCTCCGCCTTGTTGTGCACGAGTTCCATGTCCCGCTGCCATTTCTCCAGCGCGTTGTGGAATTTTTCTTCATTATCGAACGCCATCTGTTTTGGCGCCCGCTGCTGCAAATAATATTCGTCGCGATAGACGAACATCACCGCATCCGCATCCTGCTCGATCGATCCCGACTCACGCAAATCCGAAAGCTGCGGCCTTTTATCCTCCCGGCCTTCCACCGCACGCGATAGCTGGGAGAGCGCCAAGACGGGGATTTTCAATTCTTTCGCCAGCGCCTTCAACCCTTGCGTGATCATGCTGATCTCCAGCACCCGGCTCTCCGCCCGCATCCCCACAGAAGGCCGCATCAATTGCAAATAATCGATCACCACCAGCCCCAGACCCTTGGTGCGCTGCAACCGGCGGCACCGCGTGCGCAACGCGGAGAGCGTGATCGCCGGCGTATCGTCGATATACAGCGGCAAATGTTGCAGCTTCTTCGCCACGCTCACGAACTTGGCGAAATCCCGCTCGCCGATCTCGCCGCGCCTGATCCGGTCGCTGGAAACGCGGGACTCCTCGGAGAGCAGGCGGTTGGCCAATTGCTCCGCGCTCATTTCCAGCGAGAAGATCGCCACGGAATTCTTCGGCATCGCCGCCGGATCATCCAGCCTTGCATTCGCCAGCATGCTCTCGGCGGCCCCGAAGGCGATCTTCGTGGCCAGCGCCGTTTTCCCCATGCCCGGCCGCCCGGCCAGGATCAGCAGATCGGAGGGGTGCAGGCCGCCGGTTTTCTTGTCCAGATCGCGCAACCCGGTCGATAGGCCAGATACGTGGCCGGACTGCCGGAACGCCAGCTCCGCGTTTTCGATCGCGCGGGTCAGCGCCGAGGCGAACACCATCATCTTGGTGTCCGAGTTGCCATGCGTCGCCAGATTGAACAGGCTCTGCTCGGCCATTTCGATCTGCTTGGGTCCGTCCAGATCCGGCTCCGGCGCGAAGGCCTGGTTGACCACCGTCTCGCCGATGTCGATCAACTGCCGCCGGATCCACGCATCGTAGATCGCGCGGCCGTAATCGCGGGCATTGATGATGCCCACCATCGCGGTGAGTAGCTGCGCCAGGTAGGCCGTGCCCCCCACCTCGGCCAGCACGCCGGTATGCTCGAATTCGGCGCGCAGCGTGATCGGATCGGCGATCTGGCTCGCCTCGATCCGCCGCGCGATGCTCTCATATATGCGCGCATGTACGGGGTCGGCGAAATGATCCGGCAGCAGAAACTCGGAAACCCGGTCATAGGCCCGGTTGTTGGAGAGCAGCGCGCCCAGCAACGCCTGCTCGGCGGAAAGGTTGGAGGGCGGCAGACGCTGGGAGAGGCCAAGCAGGGGGGGATCGATATTGGTCATCGCCCATCTCCTAGCGCAGCCAAACGGGCCGCGCAGCGTTCCTGCCTGTGGACAGTTGTGGAACCTGGGGGTGCTTCTTGATGAGTGAGACTTTGCAAGACACTAGCGCCGTTGCGACCGTCGCCCTTGATGCGGCGGCGCGGCGGGAACTGGATGCGGCACTGGCCCGACTCGAGCGTGGCCGCGGCCTTATCGTGCGAATCGCCGACCTGATGGGTGGTGCGGTGAACCTGGCCGGCCGGTTCGGCCTGCGCCAGATCGGCCTCAGCCACGGCACGCAGAGCAAATTCTCCGGCCTCGCCCAGGCTGCCCTGGCCCGCGCCTACGATGTCGCTATCCTGGGCCTGCACCGCTCCCCGCCGCGTGACGTGGCGCTGACCCGCGCCGCCGTGATCGCCTCGGGTGCTGCCAGCGGCTTCACGGGTCTGGCCGGTTTCCTGCCGGATGCCACGTTCACCACGCTGGCCATCATGCGGGAGATCGCCCGGATTGCCGCCGCCCAGGGCGAGGATCTCAGCTCCGATGATGCCCGCCGCGCCTGCCTGGAGGTTTTCGCCTTCCGCAGCGCCGCCGACCACGACGAATCCGAGCTCGGCTATTTCTCCGCCCGCCTGCTGTTCCAGGGCCGCCCGTTCACCATGCTGATCGGCGAGGTTGCCGGCCGCTATGGCCTTGTGCTGGGCGAGAAATTCAGCCTCCAGGCGGTGCCGGTGTTTGGCGCCATCGCCGGCGCCTCGCTGAACGCCGCGTTCCTGGATCATTATCGCAACCTCGCGGCCGCGCATTTCACCATAAGGCGGCTGGAGCGCGTGCATGGTCGCGATGTCGTGCGCGCCGCCTCGCGCCCGTTCCAGAACCCCGATCTCGACATGCCGTTCTCTGCTGCATGAGCGAAACTCTCGACCCTGACGACCCGGCGGACGATCTGGAACCAAGGCCGCAATCTCAGGCCCGCCAGCCGGGCCTGGAGGCGGAGATGGAGCCGCGGCCGCGCGCCGAGATGGAATTCTATAGGGGTGTGGGCAAGCTTATTGGCCGTATCGCGCTGATCAGTGGGGGCGATTCCGGCATCGGGAGGGCGGTTGCCATCGGGTTCGCCAAGGAGGGGGCGGATGTGGCCATCACCTGGCTGAACGAGCACGAGGACGCGGCCGAGACTGTGGCCCTGATCGAGTATGAGGGCCGCCGTGCGCTTTCCATCCCCGGCGATATTGGCAACCCGGATTTCGCCCCCGAACTGGTGCGGCAGGTGGTGGCAGAGTTCGGCCGGATCGACATTGTGGTGAACAACGCCGCCGAGCAGCATTTATGCGCCAATTTCGAGGATATTTCGCAAGATCTGGTGGAGCGCACGTTCCGCACCAACATTCTGGGCCAGTTCTGGCTGACCAAGGCCGCGCTGCCGCACATGGCCGATGGCACCTGCATTATCAACACCACGTCCGTGACCGCCTACACGGGCAGCGCTTCACAGGTGGATTATGCGGCGACGAAGGGGGCGATTGTTGCGTTCACGCGCAGCCTGGCGATGCAGTTGGTCGGGCGGGGCATTCGTGTGAACGCGGTGGCGCCCGGCCCGGTATGGACGCCGCTGATTCCGGCGAGTTATCCGGCCGAGAAGGCTGCGGCGCACGGCGACCAGGTTCCGATGCAGCGCCCTGGCCAGCCGGACGAGATTGCGCCCAGCTATATTTTTCTGGCCTCGTCGGAGTCTTCTTATATGACGGGCCAGGTTTTGCACCCCAATGGCGGAACGGTGATCAACGGATGATATATGCTCAGACAGCCCCCGAGCCGGTGACCCCGCCGATGCCTCAGCCGCCTCCGCCCCCCACCCCCGGCACCGACCTGCCCGGCCCCGGCGCCCCCGACATTTCTTTTCCCCCGCTGGAAGAACCCGTGCCTGTCATGTGAGCGCCAGAATAAAAGTCTTTTTGCTTCTTTTTCTTCAGAAAAAGAAGACTCTTCCTTCCTTTGCTTGTGTCATCGCATCAAAAAACCGTTGATCACGGCAGCCACCTCGCCCGGCTTTTCCCAAAACGGGTTATGCCCCAGCCCCGGAAATACCTTCACCTCCGCGGTCGGCAGCGCCTGCATCAGCGTTCGCCGGTTTTCCGGCAGCATGATCGGATCATTGCTCCCCCAGATCAGCAAGGTTGGGGCTGTCAACAGCTTCAAGCTCGCCTGCAAGCCCGACATGTCGGCCCCCTGATCGAGAATCGCGAGCCACACGCGGGCCGGGATGCGCGCCGCATCCTCGCGCTGGCGCCGCAGGAAATTCGGATCGACATAGGTGGGCGAGGACCACCACAGCACCATGAATTTTGAGTTCGGGTCGATCGGATCGCGCAAATCCCGGATGGCCGCGCGGTAGTCGAAGGCTGCCGCGCGTTGCCGCAGTTCCGCCGGCGTGGGGGTGCAGCTTGGCCCGCCCGTGGAGGAGATCAATACGAGCTTGCCCGTACGATCGGGCCAGGCCTCGCCAAATGTCTGCGCAATGACGCTGCCAAGGGAATGACCCACGACATCGGCGCGGGCAACCCCGAGATGATCGAGCAGAAGCTTCAAATCATATGCGAAGTCGTAGCGCGTGTAGCAGCACTCGGGCTTGCTGGACGCGCCATGGCCACGCAGATCCACCACGATCAGCCGAAGATGATCGGACAGATAGGGGATCAGGGGAACCCAGTCGCGCGCCGAATCCGTATAGCCATGCACCAGCAAAACAGGGCGGCCATCGCGGGGGCCCATATCGATATACGCAAGCACCTCGCCGTTCGGCAACGCCACGCGAACCTTGCGGGCATCGAATCGATCCAGATCGAGCGGACGCGGTGCGGCTGCCATGGTGATCCATGCCATGCAGAACAGGCAAATGGCGAAACGAACAGGCGGCATCACAGGCCTCATCAGAAAGTAAGGAAGGTCTTCTTTTTTGAAAAAAAGAAGCAAAAAACTTTTGTTTGTTGGGGGGCTAGACGGCCATTGAGGCGAGCTTGGCGACCGTGTTCATGTTGCGGGCAGTGCCTTCCTTCGCGGCGGGAATCCGCAGCTTCGTGGCAGCCATTCCGCTACCGTAGCGAACGTAGATCTCTGCCCGCCCCAGCCGAACCTCCTCATCGGCCGCCATACCGGCAATGCCCTCCAGATCGGCCGCCCGCGCCGGCCGATCCAGAAAAATCGCCATCACCCTGTTCCCCGGCGCCCCGGCAAACGGATTGCCCGCCAGAACCCCCGCCATCTGCGCACCGTTGCGTACCACAACGCCCACCGGTTTGCCGGCATAGGCCAGCAGGCGCGCCTCCAGAACCGCCTTTACCGCGGCCGCATCCGCATCGCTGCCGAACACCACATTCCCGCTGGCAATCTACGTGCGCACATCCGCGAACCCTGCCCCCGTGCACATCGCCACCAGCTCCGTCATCGGCAGCATCCCGGTTCCCCCCACATTCACCGCCCGCAGCAGCGCCACATAGCGCCCCATCGCCTACTCCCCCGCCAGAAACCGCGCGCGCCACGCGGCATTCACCGCATTGCTCTGCCGCCCGATCCGCACCCGGGCCGGATCGAAACCCAGATCCCCCAATCCCATCCACGTGCCGATCCGCCGCACCGCGCCGGCCGGATCAGCCGCCACATCCTCATACACCAAATGCAACGGCACGATCCCGTTGGCGGCGAAGAAGCTGTAAAACCCCGCGGTGAAGCCAGCCACCGCTTCCATATGTCGCAGGATCGCCGCCCGGTCATACACCAACGCCTCGTCCGGCACCGCACGCGGGTGCAGGCTGGTCCATTGCAGCGTTTGCACCGCAATCGCGCGGGAAATCGCCTGCCCCAGCCTGTCGCGCCGCTCCATCAGAATGAATTTCGCGCGCGCCCGCACATCCTCCAGCACGCCCGCATCGGTCAGCATCATCAACTGATCCACGGAGGCCTTGGCCGCGAGCCACCGGCCCGCCTCCGCCGGCACGCCCACCAGTGCCGGCAGTGCTGCCACATAGGCGCGCAGCGATGCAAACCCGCGCGCCGCCGCGTGGCCCAACACCGTATCCGCGTTGAAAAACTCGCCCGCTTCGTTCAGCACGCCAGTCGCCCCCAGCACCGCCGCGAGGTAGTTGGAGCCGCAGCGGTTGGTAAAACACAGCAACAGAAACCCGCACCCCGGCATCGGCCGGTCCGCGCCCGCCGCCAGCGGCGCCAGCGCCGCCGCGATCCTCTCGCCATGTTCCAGCCCGACCCGCGCCCGCAGCGCGGGCGGCACAATCATGCTCACTACCGCCAACACCACCAAACCCTAGGGCGTAAGGCTATACGTGAACGCGCGGTCTTGATACGGTGCGAAGAGTGTGTATAGCGCGCACGTGAAGAGCGCCGACCTTATCCGGGAAATCGAAGGAGCGGGCTGGAAATTGGACCGGATTCGCGGCTCCGCATCATGTGTTCAAGCACCCAAGCCGCCCATGCGATATCCTGTTGCTATCGAACCTGGAACGAAGACCACCGCATTCGGTGTCGTTTTTCCTGACCTGCCGGGCTGTTTCTCCGCGGGAGACACTCTGGACGAAGCGATGGAAGCGGCTGAAGAGGCCGTCGCTTCCTGGCTGGACGCCATGTTGGACGCGGGCGCGCCGATTCCTGCGGCCTCCAGCCTGGATGCGGTCCGAGCCAATCCACAATTCGCCGGCTGGATATTCGCCGTCGTCAGCGTGAACCCTGATCTGCTGGACGATTCCACCGAACGCGTGAACATCACCCTTCCCCGCCGGGTGCTGGCGCGGTTGGACGCGCAGGCACGGGCGGCCGGTGAGAGCCGGTCCGGGTATATTGCTCACATGACGCTGGACGTGGCGCATACCCGGTAAGGCGCGCCGGAATTCATGGCGTCTGGCGTGCAACCGTCGTGCGGGGATGACGGCGCGCCGCCCGCGCGATACCCTCGGCGTTGAACCCAAGGAAGACTCCACCGCATGACCGCGCGCATCCTCTTGGCCACGCTGCTGTTCTGCCTGGTCGCAGCCTCACCTTGCGCGATCGCCGCCCCGCCAGCCAACCCGCTGCTCTCCCCAAGCCCGCTGCCCTTCGGCGCCCCGCAATTCGACAAGATCAAGGATAGCGACTTCGTCCCGGCCATCGATGCCGCCATCGCGCTGCACGACAGCGAAATCGCCGCCATCGTCGCCAATCCGGCCCATCCGAGCTTCGACAACACCATCGTCGCGCTGGAGCGGTCCGGCCTCGCGCTGACCCAGGTGGTCAGCATTTTCGAAAACCTCACCCAATCCGACACCGATCCGGCGCTTGATGCCGCCAAGACCATCATCCAGCCCAGGCTACAGGCGCACCAGGACTCCATCACCCTGAATCCTCGTCTGTTCGCCCGCATCAAGAGCGTACACGCCGCCGCGGCGACCCTGAAGCTGGATGCCAAATCGGCCTATCTTCTCGATCAGACCTACCTGAAATTCATCCACGCCGGCGCCGCGCTCTCGCCGGCCGACCAGGCGCGCCTGCGCACGCTCAACCAGCAGATCACGCGCCTGCAAACCGCCTTCGAGCAGAAGCTGCTCGCCGCCACCGCCGGCGGCGCCGTGGTGATCGACAATGCCGCCGCGCTCGCGGGCCTGGACCCGCCCGCCGTCGCGGCGGCGGCGGCCACCGCCAAATTGCGCGGCCATCCCGGCGCCTTCATGATCCCCCTGCGCAACACCACGCAGCAGCCGGTTCTGGCCAAGCTGAACGACCGCGCCTTGCGCGCCCGTATCCTGGCTGCCTCCGAACAGCGGGGCGATATGGCCGGCCCCACCGACGTGCGGGACATCGTCGCCAAGCTGGCCTCCCTACGCGCGCAAAAGGCGCAATTGATGGGCTTTGCGACTTTCGCCGCCTATACGCTCAGCGATCAGATGGCCAAGACGCCGGAGGCCGCCTTCAAGCTGATGGATAGCCTGGTGCCCGGCGCCACCGCCCGCGCCCGCGGCGAGGCGGCCGACATGCAGGCGATCATCGACCACGAAAAACAGCCGTTCACGCTGGCAGCATCCGACTGGGAATATTATTCCGATCGCGTCCGCGCCGCCAAATACAGCCTCGATGAAGCGCAGACCCGCCCGTATTTCGAACTCGACCGTGTGCTGCGCGATGGCGTATTTTTCGCCGCCAACAAACTATATGGCCTCACCTTCAAGGAACGCCACGATATCCCGCTGTATCAGCCGGACGTGCGCGCCTTCGAGGTGTTCGATGCGGATGGCAAACCCATCGCTTTGTGGTTCGCCGATTACTTCGCCCGCCCCAACAAGCAGGGCGGGGCCTGGTGTTCGGAATTCGTGCAACCCTCAGGCCTGCTCGACCGCAAACCCGTTGTGGTAAATGTCGCCAGCTTCACCAAACCCGCCGCCGGCCAGCCGGCGCTGATCAGTTTTGATGACGTGACAACGATGTTCCACGAATTCGGCCACGCGCTGCACGCCATCTTCTCCAACCAGTACTACCCGAGCCAGAACGGCTTTGATGTGCCGCGCGATGTGATCGAGTTCCCCTCGCAGTTCAACGAACACTGGGCGCTGGATCCGGTGGTGTTCGCCAGCTACGCCCGCCATTACCAGACCGGCGCGCCGATGCCGGCCGCCATGGTGGAGAAGATCCGCCGCGCGAAAACCTTCAACCAGGGCTACATGCTGACCGAATACCTCGCCGCCGCGCTGCTGGACATGGAATGGCACAGCCTGCCGGCGGGCCTGAAGCTGCAAACGCCGGATGTGTTCGAGGCGCAGGCCTTGCACAAGCACGCGATCGACCTGGCGCAGGTGCCGCCCCGCTACCGCACCACCTATTTCGCGCATATCTGGGAAAACGGTTATGCCGCCAACTACTACGCCTATCTCTGGGCCGAAGTGCTGGATGACGACGCCTATGCCTGGTTCACCGACCATGGCGGCCTGACCCGCGCCAACGGCCAGCGCTTTCGCGACATGATGCTGGCGCCCGGCCACACGGCCGATCCCATGGCGCTGTATCGCGCGTTCCGCGGCCGCGATCCGGACACCGCTGCGCTGCTGCGGCAGCGCGGCCTGGACAGCAAGAGCTAGCCCCCGGCTCATCGACGCTGCCGGTTGGTCGGCGACCAATGAGCAAAAGTTTTTTGGTTCTTTTTTTCAAAAAAGAACATTCTTCTTTTTTGAAAAAAAGAAGCAAAAAACTTTTGCCTAGTAAGGGTGCCTCATGACTGGCGGCAGCGTTACGCGGGCTTGCGGGCTGCCAGTGCCATGGCCACCAGCGACCAGCCGCCGAATAGCAGGTCGATGCCCACCAGCATGCCCAGCACCCAGGTGACATCGCCCGGCATGCCGGAGAGGATGATCCCCGCCAGCACCAGATCGACGACGCCGCTGACGAGCATCCATTCCCACCGGCTGGACAATTCCTTCCTGTGGGAGATCGCCAGAAAAATCATGAATATACCGTCGGCAATGAAATACGCCGTCAGCACGTAGGTGAGTGTCACCAGCCCGACCAAGGGGTTCCACAGCAGCACCAGGCCTGCCAGAAGTGCCAGAATGGCCGAGCCCAGCGACCAGGCGAAGGCCGGTTGCTCGCGTGCCCGCAGGGTGGACGCAAGCCCGACAATGCCGGCCACCAGGAAAATCCAGCCGAGAATGACGGTGGTGGCGACCCCGGCCAGCGGCGGCAGCAGGATCGCGGCCGTGCCGAGCACGAGCAGCAAGACGCCTTCGCCGAGGAATAGCCGCCAATGCTGGTGTATCCAGGCCTGGGACGGCAACGCCACGCCGGGCAGGACGGGGTCCGTGTTGAAGGGTGTCTGGGTGACTGACATGGGGGCGATCCTTATCGCGCCGCGGAGGCACGCGTTCCGGGACGACATGATGCCTTAAGCCCGCGATGTGCCGCGGGTTGCATGCGGATGAAGCTGGGGGGGCAGTCGCTGAGCGGTGGCGGACGGCGGTGATGACACTGACAGAGGCGGCGGCGAAGGCTACGCGACCGATATGTGCCGCGCCGCACGCCGGGGCTCCATCGCCTCGACCTCTATCTCTCGGCAGAGGCCATCGGTGTCGATCACAAGCACCCGGCCTGCCGCACGGTCGGCCTCGCCGCGTGCAATCGGGCAGGGGTGCCGGTCTGGCACTCTGGCAGCGTTCCTGGTCCGCAGCTAGGATTGCGGTGTACATCGTGGGACCATGCCACCACGCGGAACATCTTTTTTATGAGGCGCCTGCGCAGATGAGGAATATATCGCGAAGACTGCATCGTCGTGACCCTTATCAGGGATTCAATGCCGGCGCATACCCAGGCGATCTCCAAGGATGGGGTTCGGATCATCCATTTTTTGGAAAAATTATCGAAATAACGCGGCCGCTGGTCGTATTCGAAGTCGGAAGCTGGAAAGGTGCATCGGCTATCCATATGGCCAAACTCGCCCGGGAGTTTGGCATAGATATCGAAATCGTTTGTATCGATACCTGGCTCGGATCTTTTGAGCACGTGTCCGATGCAACCCCTGGCAGCTACGATTCTCTCAATTACGTCAACGGATATCCCAGCCTTTACTATACATTCCTGTCGAATGTCGTCGCCGCCGGCATGCAGGATTACATCACCCCGCTGGCCCTTACGTCGGAGAGCGCCGCCGTTCTTCTTCGTTACGTCGGCGCGCGGGCCGATCTCATCTATATCGACGCCGCACATGAATTCGAGCCCGCCTACCGCGACATTTCCGAGTTCTGGAGCCTTCTGAATGATGACGGGATCATGCTTTGCGATGATTACGGTTATTCCGACGTGACCGCGGCCGCCTGTAGCTTTGCTGCCAAAGTTCGTTGTCCGATCTACGCAACCCATGGAAAGGCGATGATATCGAAGAAGCCGAACAGAGCCTTCCATCTGGAACTGACGAGAATAGACCCGTAATTCACCCCCGGTGGTCGGGATGTGCACCCACGGCTGTTACCGGCGCAGCGCGAAGCTGGCCACACCAGGAAAACACCCCCAGTGGACAAAAAGGAAGAAAAGCCTTCTTTTTGAAAAAAGAAGCAAAAACTTTTGACTTTGGAGGGCGCGCTTGACGACGAAGACCCGTATCCTGGCGATCGATCAGGGGACGACATCGACACGCTCCATCCTGTTCGATGAGGGCGCCCGCACGCTGGCAACGGACCGCCGGGAATTCGCGCAGCACTACCCCGATCGCGGCTGGGTGGAACACGATCCCGAAGATATCTGGCGCGATACGCTCGCGACCGCCCGGAAGGCTATCCAAGGCGAAGAAGATGCCGTCACCGCCATCGGCATAACCAACCAGCGCGAAACGGTCGTTGTCTGGGACCGCGCCACCGGCAAACCCATCCACAACGCCATCGTATGGCAGGACCGTCGCACCGCGCGACTCTGCGATCGCCTGCGCGAAGAGGGCGCCGAGGGGCTGATCCGTGCGCGCACCGGCCTGCTGATCGATCCCTATTTCTCCGCCACCAAGCTCGGCTGGATCCTCGATCACGTGCAAGGCGCCCGCGCCGCCGCGGCGGCAGGCAAGCTGGCCTTCGGCACGATCGACAGTTTTCTCCTGTGGCGCCTCACCGGCGGCCGCGTGCACGCCACCGACGCGACCAACGCCAGCCGCACCCAGCTTTTCAACATTCATACCGGCACCTGGGACGATGAATTGCTGCGCCTGTTCGCCATCCCGGGCGCGGTGCTGCCGGAGGTGCACGACAACGCCCATGGTTTTGGCCATACCGACCCGGCCCTGTTCGGCCGCGCGATCCCGATCGCCGGCATGGCGGGCGACCAGCAGGCGGCCCTGATCGGCCAGGCCTGCTTCGAGGCCGGCACCGCCAAATCCACCTACGGCACCGGCTGCTTCATGCTGCTGAACACCGGCACGGCGCCGGTGATGTCCGACAACCGGATGCTCACCACCATCGCCTACCGGCTGGCCGGCCAGACCACCTACGCGCTGGAAGGCGCCATCTTCGTCGCCGGCGCCGCGATCAAATGGCTGCGCGACGGGCTGGGCCTTATCGGCAATGCCGCCGAGACCGATGACCTCGCGACGCAATTGCCCGATAGCCACGGCGTCTACATGGTACCCGGTTTCGTGGGGCTCGGCGCGCCGCATTGGAAGCCGGATGCGCGGGGGCTCATCACCGGCCTGACGCTGGACAGCAATGCGGCCCATCTCGCCCGTGCCGCGCTGGAATCGGTGGCCTACCAGACGCTCGATCTGGCGCTCGCCATGCGGCAGGACGGTGCGGGGCAAGCCCGTCGCATCCGCGTCGATGGCGGTATGGCGGCCAATGACTGGTTCTGCCAGTTCCTCGCCAATATTCTGGACGCCCCCGTGGAGCGGCCGGTGGAGCTGGAATCCACCGCCCGCGGCGCTGCCTTTCTGGCCGGCCTCTCCATGGGCATCTGGCAGGACACGCAGGATATTACCCGCGCCTGGAGCTGCGGGCGCCTGTTTGAGCCTGCGATGGATGGGAAACTGCGCGTGGACCTGATCGCGGGCTGGCGGGATGCGTTGAAGAAGACTCTTCTTTCTTGAAAGAAAGAAGCAAAGAACTTTTGACTGTGCTGTCGCAGCCTTCCTGGCAGCGCACGCCAAGTAATAAAAGTTTTTTGGTTCTTTTTTTCAAAAAAGAACACCTTCCTTCACTTCTTCGCCGGCCCAAGTATCCCAAACACCTCCCGCAAAAACCCCGGTGTCAGTGCCGACAGCGGATTGACCCCAACCTTCGGATCCGCCAGCGGACCGCGCACCGAATAGCGTGCGGCGAACACCCCGCCGCCTTTCTCCGGCGAGAAAATCCGGCCTACCAGCGGGATGTCTCCCAGCAACTGGTTGAAGAAATAGGCGGGGACCACCGTGCCGGTGATGTCGGCGGTGCGCAGGTGCAGATCGATGTCTCCCTGCGCTGTCAGCCCGAGCGAGTTGGAGAAGGCGCGCGCATTGCTCAGATGCAGCACGCGGTGCTGCCAGGTGAATGGCGCGATCAGGCGCGCGAAATGCAGCCCAGGCCCGCGCAGCACGTCGGAGAGGCCGTAGAGGGTCATGGCTTGCAGCAGGCGGCCGATGGCGGGGGCTGAGCGCAGATCAAACTCCGTCAGCGTGGCCGTGCCGGAGAGCGGGGAGCCGGGCAGCATGTCGTTGTAGCTGGCATTGAGGCTCAGCCGGCCGCCGCCGAGGTTATCGGCCACCCCGAGCGCGCGCACCACAAGGCCCGCATCCGCGGCCTGGATGGCGAGCACACGGCCGCCGCCGCGCGGCGTGATGCTGGCGGAGAGTTCACCCCGGGTGCCGGCACGCAACTGGCCGTGGGTGATGCGCAGCCCGTCATTGGCCGCGGTGAGGCTGAATGGGGCGAGCGACTTGGCGCGGGCGAGGGTCACCCGGTCGAACCGCAGATCGGCAGTCCAGGGGCGGCCGCGTTTGGTATCGTCGGTATCCTCGGCTGTGTCCTGGGCTGGCGTTGCCGGCTTGCCCGCCGGCGGGGCGAGATAGGTGGAGAGGTCCAGCAGCGGCCCGGAGAGGGCGAGGGTGACTGGCCGCGTAGTGTCGGCGGGAAAATCGATCTGGCCGTGCGCATCCGTGCGGCCGATGCGCATGCGGTCCAGCAGCAGGCGGCGACCGTGGCCGGGCGTGAGCTCGGCCCGGCTGACGATATCCAGGGATGGGCCGCTTGCGTGCAGGTTATCCACGCCCGTCAGGCGGCCCTGCTCCAGCAGGATCAGGGCGCCTGCGTCGGCCGCGGGCCCGGCCGGCTTGGACCAGCCGAAGGGCGTGGTCAGCGCCGCGCCGCTGAGATCGGCGTCGAATTGCAGGCTCGCGCGGTTGCCGCGCCGTCCGGTGTAATCCACCTTCAAGGCAGCGGTACCGCCGCTGAGCACCTGCACGGCGCCTGAGGGGAGGCCGGCTGCCGCCAACTGGGCCTGGGTGGCGCTGCCCGCGGCGGTCACGTGCTGGAGCACCTGGTCGGGCGGGCCGTCGCGAAAATCCATCTCCATGCCGAGTGCCGCGTCGATGCCGGCCACAATTCCCCGGCCGGTCATGGTCAGCCCATCGTCGTTCACCTTCAGGGCGAGCGTGGCGCCATCCAGATCATAGCCGCCGGCGATGCGGCCGAGATGCACGCCGGTGAGCTCGGCGGTGGCCGTGATGGGGATCTGGTCGATCGTGACCCGGTCTTCCAGCGGCACGTGCAGGGTCATGTGCGCCCGGGCGGTGCCCGCGGGATCCACGATATCCAGCTTGCTGCGGGCCATCAGGCGCAGCCGCTTGTGGTTGAGCAGATCCAGGGCCGCGGATAGCGGTCCGGAGAGGCCGATTTCGATGTCACCGAACTGGTGGCGTTCCTGCAGGTTGGTGATCCGGATGAAGGATCCGGGGGCGAGTCGCAGCGCGCCTTGCTCGGCGCTCTGCATCGTGACGCGAAGGTCGTCCGGCCCCTCGATCTCCACAACGGCGCGGCCATGCATCAGCGGCGGGATCGGTTTCAGCCAGAACAGCGTCACGTCATCCGCGGCAAGGCCGCCGGCCAGTGTGCCGATGCGGATGTTTGAGAAATCGGTCGGCGCGTCGAGGCTGCCTTCCACATGGGCGTCGTGCGCGTGGCCTTGCGTCAGGTTCTGCACCAGCCAGTCGCGTGCCCCGCCGCTGGTGCCCGGCGGCCAGTAGGCGGCCAAGTCGCCGAGTTCCATGGCCGCGATCGTGACGCCGAAGGTGGCGTGCACCTGGCCGGCCAACTGTGTGGCGGTGGCGCTGCCGGTGATCACAGGGGCAGGCGCCGCGCCGTGCGGGGCCGGGGCGAGCGCCATCCGGAAACTTTCCAGGCGCAGCTCGGCCGGCCGCAGGGAGAGGGTGGCGGAGGCCTCCTGGATGCGGATCTGGCCGGTGCCGGCGGCGATCGTGCCGGCGCCTGCGGCAATCGCCAACTGTGCCGTGCGTGGATGCAGCGTGGGGTCGAGCTCGCCGCCCAGGTTCAGGGCGATGGGCAGGTCGGCGCCGGCCAGCCCGGCCAGGGCGGGTGAAAGGGGGGCGAGGGAGGCGGGCGAGATGGGCGTGGTGCTGGCGGTGATCTTCGTGCCGGTGGGTGAAACCGCGGCAGCAGCGTCGATGGTGGCGGCAAGTGTGCCAGCGGTAATGAGCGCGCGGGCAAAACCGGCGACGGCGCCGTTGGGCAGGCGTGTCATGTCCAGTGTCAGGTGTGGCGCCTGCCAAATGATGCCGGTGGAGGGATCGTGCACGGTGATGGCGGCGTCGCGGATCTGGAGGCGGTGCAGCGCGCTGAGCCAGGGGGGCAGGATGGGGCTGTGGCCGGTGCCGAACAGGGACTCCAGCAGAGGCGTGCGCGGCTGGGCCGGGTTTTGTGGCGCGGGTTTGAGGTCCACTTGCGCGCCGGCGATCAGGATGGAACGGGGCGCGATACGGCCGAGCAGAAGCTGCCAGGGGGAGAGGAAGGTGCGGGCATGGCCGAGGTGAATTGCCGTCCTTGCGTCAGCCGTGACGAGGCCGACATTGGTGAGCTGGATATCCAGCGGCTGGTTGGCGGCATCGAACCCTTCCCAGGCGAGGGCGGCGTTGCCCAGGGTGAGGTGCGTTCCGCCCGCGGGGAGCTGGCCCCGCAGCAGTGCCGTGATGTCGATCGGCCCTTGCGCCAGCCGCCAGGCGAGCACGCACGCCACCACCGCCGCCAGGGCGACAACGCCCACGGTTATTTCCGCGACGAGATGGACCGTCTGGTTGGCGGCGCGTTTCAGCACGCGGCACCAACAGCTAAAAGTTTTTTGCTTCTTTTTTTCAAAAAAGAAGACTCTTTCTTTTTGCCGCCGATCCCGGCGAGAAGAAAAGACGCATAACCACGACGACACGACGGCACGAAGATTATCACGAAGAAGAACAGGTAGATTGCCTTTGTTATGGAGCAGCCTTCTTCCAGCTCTTCTGGCGGGAGAATGCTGGCGCGGAGAGGTGGATGGCGGAGGGGTGGCGTGGGCATTCGCCTTATCTGGCTGATCTGGCGGCGCGGGAGGCGGAGACGCTGCGGGCGATCGAGGCTCTGGGGCCCGATGCGGTGAGTGATCTGGTGCTGAGCGGGCTGGCGCGGGTGGCGCCCACGCTGGGGCGCGCGGAGACGGCTTCGCTGTTGCGGACGGCGAAGCGGCGCATCGCGTTGGCTGCGGCGCTCGCCGATATCGGCGGCATCTGGTCGCTTGATCAGGTGACCGGGGCGCTCAGCGACCTTGCCGACATGGCGCTGAAGATTGTGGCGGGGCAGCTGCTGCGCGCGGCCCACGACCGCGGCGAGTTGCGACTGCCGCATCCGGGGGCACCTTCCCGCGGCTCCGGGTTCACGGTGCTGGCCATGGGCAAGCTCGGCGCGCGGGAGCTGAATTTTTCCAGTGATGTCGACCTCATCCTCATCTTCGACCCGTCTGCCCATGCGTATAACGCCGACGCGCTGGGCGCCATCTTCGCCCGGCTGGCGCGCGATCTGGTCAGCCTGATGCAGCTTCGCGACGCCGGCGGCTATGTGTTTCGGGTCGATCTGCGGCTGCGGCCCGATCCGGGGTCCACGCCGCCGGCGATCAGCCTGCCGGCCGCGCTCGCCTATTACGAGGGCGCCGCGCAGACCTGGGAGCGGGCGGCGATGATCAAGGCGCGGCCGGTGGCTGGCGACATCGCTCTCGGCCGCCGCTTTCTGGATGCCATCCGGCCCTTCATCTGGCGCCGGCACCTCGATTTCGCGGCCATCGCCGATATCCGTGCTATGAAGCGCCGCATGGATGAAGCCAGCGGGGCGGCGCTGCGGGAGGACGGCCCGGCCGCGCGGCGCGTCCTGGGCCATGACGTGAAGCTCGGCCATGGCGGCATCCGCGAAATCGAGTTTTACGCCCAGACGCTGCAACTCGTGTGGGGCGGGCACAATCCGGGTTTGCGTGTGGCGGCCACGCTGCCGGCGCTGCGGGCCGCGCACGCGGCGGGGCATCTGGCGGCGGAGATGCTCGGCGTGCTGAGCGCCGGGTATGATTTTCTCCGGCGCGTGGAGCACCGGCTGCAAATGGTGGCCGACCGGCAGACGCATGTTTTACCCACGTCAGCCGAGGGTTTGGAGGGTTTCGCACGCTTCATGGGCTTCCCTGACGGGGAACGCTTTGCCGGCGAACTGCTCGGCCACCTGGAGCCGGTGTATGCGGCGTTCGGCGCGCTGCTGCAAAGCCCGGGCGCGGCACCCGATCTGCCGCCGGCGATGCTGGAAGCGCCGGCGGTGGAAACCGGCGGCCCCTGGGAGGCGTGGCTTGCTGGACGGCCGCGTGCCCTGCGCACGGAACGGGCGCGGGAGCTGCTGCGTGAATTGCTGCCCGCCATTGCTGCCGCCGTGGCGCGGCAGGGGCAGCCGGAACTGGTATGGGCGCGGCTGGACGACGTCATCTACCGTCTGCCGGCTGGGGTTCAGCTTTTCTCCATGCTGCATCACAATCCGGCGCTGATTGATCGGCTGGCCGACGTGCTGGGCGCATCCCCCTCGCTCGCCGATCATCTGGCTGACATACCCGCGGCGCTGGAAGGCCTGGTGCGGCCGGCGGCGCCGGATCACCATCCGGCCGCTGCCCTTGCCGCCTCCCTGAACGACGCGGCCAGCGTGGATGATGCGCTGGCCATTGCCAGCCGCTTCGTGCGCGGCGAGGCGTTTCGCGTGGCTGTGGCCGAGCTGGATGGCCGGATCGATCAGGATGAAGCGGGTGAGGCGCGCACGGATCTGGCCGATGCGGCGATCGGTTGCCTGTTGCCGCGGGTGATGGCGGATCACCGGCGGCGCTACGGAAGGGTGCGGGGCGGCGGCCTGGTGGTGGTGGCGCTGGGCAAGGCAGGCGGCCGGGAGATGATGGCGGGCAGCGACCTTGATCTGATGTTCGTCTATGATCATCCGGCGGAGACCGTGGACAGCGACGGGCGCACGCGCCTGCCGCCGGGCCAGTATTTCGGCCGCGCCGCGCAGGCCATGGTGGCTGCCCTGACGGTGCCGACGCGGCATGGCCGGCTGTTCGATGTGGACATGCGGCTGCGGCCTTCCGGCGGCAAAGGCCCGGTGGCCGTTTCGCTGGCAAGCTTCCGCCGCTACCACGCGCAGGATGCCTGGACATGGGAGCGCCTTGCGCTGACCCGGGCGCGCGTGGTGGCGGGGCCGGGCGGTTTGCGCCGCCGCGTGGCGCGCGCCATCGCGGTGGCACTGAGCCAGGGCGATCCGGCGCGGATTGGGCCCGATACGGCTGCGATGCGGCGGCGGCTGGCCGCCGATCTGCCGCCGAACGGGGTGTGGGATGTGAGGCTGCGCGCGGGTGGGCTGCTGGAGCTGGAGTTCATTGCCCAGGCCCTGCAATTGCGCCATGCGCATGTGCCGGGCGTGCTGCACACGGCTACGCGGGCGGCCTTCGCCGGGCTGGCATCGGCGGGGTTTTTGGAGGAGGGCGAGGCGGTGCTGCTGATCCGGGCGGATCGGGTATGGCGCGCTGTGCAGGGTATGCTGCGCATCAGCACCGGGCGGAGCATACCTCACCAGCCGGGGGCGCCCGCGTTGGGCCGGATTGAGCAGGTTTTGCAACGCTTGACGGGGTTTTGCGCGCAATCAAGTGTAGCCTCGGTAGCGAGGGAGCTGGAGTCGATTGCCGGCGAGGTTCGCCAGGCTTTCATCCGCCATGTTGGAGAGATCTGAGTTCATGAGCATCGTTGCTGGCGATCGCGCCCCGGCGTTCAAGCTGCCTGCCAGCCAGGGCCGCACGGTGAGTTCGGCCGCGCTGAAGGGCAAGCCGTACGTGCTGTATTTTTATCCCAAGGCCGACACCTCCGGCTGCACCAAGGAGGCCTGTGCGTTTCAGGAGGCGTTGCCGCAACTGGGGAAACTGGGCCTGGAGGTGATCGGCGTCTCGCGTGATCCGGTGAAGGCGCTGGACAAGTTCGCCGAGAAATATGGCCTGGCGTTTCCGCTGGCTTCGGACGAGGAGGGCAGCCTGACCGAGGCCTATGGCGTGTGGGTGGAGAAATCGATGTATGGCAAGAAATATATGGGCATCGAGCGCAGCACGTTTCTTGTTGGCGCCGACGGCAAGGTGAAGCGGGTATGGCCGAAAGTGAAGGTTGACGGCCACGCCGCTGAAGTTTTGGCCGCGGCTAAAGAATAAAAGGTCTTTCGTTCAAGAAAGAAGAAAGAAAGTTTAACCACGAAGACACTAAGGCGCGAAGAAAAGCACGAAGAGCAGTGTGTGATGGCGAAGTTGCGGGATAGGGCTGACTTATGCTTATATGCTTAACGCGAGGTGCCGGTATGAAAACGCTGTGTTTAACCTCGTTATCATTGACGCAACGGCGTCCGTATACGTCACACGTGCCGTCCGAAAAACCGACCTGCCGACAACAAGCTTGATCATAACGTTACACCCGTGTTGGGTCTTCCGTGGCTACGACCATGGAACGGACCTTTGTTACATCTCGCCTCGATGATCCACCGACAACTACGGCGGACGCCGGGCTTTGGCGAAGGTTCTCCTTTTTCACAATCTAAGAAAGCAGCGAAGCAAATGATCAGGCAGGTCGTCATGCTTGGCGTCGTAACATCATTGATGTTTGGATGCTCGGCTCCCCCTCCATTAAACTTCTCACCTGAGGGAGTGCCGGTCGCCAACAAGAAAATTGACGCTGATTTGAAATCGATAGCTATTACGATTGCTAACCGAGACGAGCAAACAGGAGAAATCCTTCCTGATGGTGAGGAACTTGTTGGTCCGTGGAAAGATGCCCTTACGAATGCGATAAACGAGTCAGTTTTGTTCAATGACGATAGTGCAAGGCACGTTTCACTATCAGTTAAGATTTTGCATTATGATGCACCAAAGCCGAGCTTGGCTCTAGAGTTTGATGTTGATGCACGATATACGCTTACTGACCGCAAGACCGGCGTGGAGATTTTTGGGACAGTAATATCCAGCAAAGAATTTTCCAAGCTGCCGTTCCTAGCCGGTGGCTTTGCTCGCGCACGAGACTCATTAAATCGAGCAATACAGTCGAATATCATCCAGTTTATAGAACAGCTAGAAAACAAAGCCGCATCAGGGGCATAGGGTTGATGCTTTGCTGCATTTCAGCTTATAGCAAACCGCGCGGCGATATCCTTAAGCCAAGACTTTCGGACGAAGTTCTTGACCAAACCACTTCAATGGGTTATTCCTTTCGGAAGATATGGCCGAAACTAATACCAAGTCTCTGAAGGCGTGACTCTGAGGGGGGATTCCCGAAACGGCTGGCAACTGATTCAAGATGGCAAACCATGGAGTTTGCCATGCCGATCCCGCTGCGATCCGACTTTGATGCCCCTCAAC